>JAAUYD010251814.1_pt1 | contig 27988 bp, 15 predicted proteins | sample 7278101 | NCBI WGS metagenome assembly JAAUYD01 (sample SAMN14350128, study PRJNA611818) | marine sediment metagenome | isolation source: surface marine sediment (0.6m) | place: French Polynesia: Moorea | collected 2018-08
AATTGCTTGGACAATTGAAAATCCCCCTGCCCCCTTTTTCAAGGGGGATTCTTTTCTGGCGATCCTACGCTATAAAAACACCCAAAAATCCTTAACCGAATGCCATTGGGAGGGCCGGGGAGGGGGCGCAAGGATGGTGGGGTAATCGTCAAACTGTGATATGTAAAAGATTTAAGGAGGGATCAATGAGAGATTTGCGCTTTACCATAGTGTATACAATGTTTTTCTTTCTAACCCTGATTCTATTGGCCTGTGATGCTGAAGAAAGTATCAACGAGATATCTGGCGCACAGTACCAGGTGGCCATCACCCGGACCCAATACGGCATTCCCCATATCACTGCAAACGACTGGGGCAGTCTGGGCTATGGTCACGGATACGCCTATGCTCAGGACAACTACTGCGTGATGATGCGCGGCATCGTCGTTGCGAACGGTCAATCCGCCGAATACTTCGGCGCTGAAGCGGGCAACCTCAATAATGATTTTGTATATAAGTATTTGAATAATACCACGGGTAGTATCTCTGCAGCTCAGTTCTTTGATAGCCAACCAGAAAACCTGAAGCAACTCCTCGCGGGGTATATCGCCGGTGTTAATCGCTACTTCAGGGAGACCGGCCCTGCAAATTTACCCGAAGGGGTTGATGGATGCCGCAATGCCGAGTGGGTAGGTGAAATCAAGATGGAGGACTATGCAAACTATCTCCATAAAATTGTACTCTGGGGCAGCAGCGATCACGAACAGGTGCGTCAGTTGATAATCGATACAGAACCACCAACCAGGAATACATTGGAAAGAGGGGTGGGAGAACTTCCCGTGGAACAAGTGCGGCAGAAGCTGAAGGCAATGGCTCAGGCGCTGGGAACGCCCAAAACCGGTAGCAACGCCATTGTGTTGGGCAGTGATTATACCCAATCCGGTGCGGGCATGTTGCTGGGAAATCCCCATCAACCCTGGCGTGGCAGGCAGAGCTTCTACCAAGTGCATCTCACGCTGCCAGGGGAATACGATGTCATGGGGACCGTGCTGCAAGGCGTACCCATCGTCGCCATTGGATATAACCGGAACCTGGCCTGGACCCATACTGTTTCCTTTGCCAATCGCTTTACCTTGTACGAGCTGCAGCTCAATCCGGATAACCCATTTCAATACCGCTACGACGACGAATGGCGAGATATTACGGCCCAGACGGTTACAGCGAAAATCAAACTGGCAGACGGTCGCATTGAAACCCGAGCGCACACGTTCTATCGCTCCCACTACGGCCCGATTGTCGACCTGCGTTCCCAACTAGATGTGCTGGGCGGCTGGCCGATGATATCAGGTACCCTGCTTAGTCTGCGAGATGCCAACATTGACAACCAGCGATCCCTACAACAATGGGTTCGCATGGGTCAGGCGCAAACCATGGACGCGTTTATCGAATCGCTGAAACTGATCGGCAACCCGGTCTTTCATACCTTGGCTGCCGACCGCAACGGTGAGATGTTTTACGGTGATGTTTCAGTGGTTCCCCATGTCACCCAGGCCCAACTGGATACCTGTATTCACGGCCCGCTCGCGCCACTCCTCATGGATGCGACCGCGAAGACCGTTGTCACGCTTGACGGCTCGACCTCGAGTTGCGAATGGGGTGTGGATGCGGACTCGCCAAATGGATCCAATATTTACGGCTTTAACGCCTTGCCGAAATATCGCAGCCGTGAATACGCTGGTAACAGCAATAACAGTTACTGGCTAAGCAATGCCAATAAACCCATTACCGGGCTTCCCTCAATTATGGGCGCGGTTGGCCATGAGGGAGATCAGCAATTTTTGAGGACCCGCATCACCCACCAGATGATAGCTGAGCGCATGACGGCCAGCGACGGGCTGAGCAATACCCCTGGGTTTACACTGGAAACCCTACAGGGCTTGATGTATTCGAACCGGGTATTTGGTGCGGAAATTGCCCTCGACGATATGTTGGCCATATGTGACGGGATAGACAGTGCCACAGCCACGGATGCGGAGAAACGCGCCCGTGAGGCCTGCGATGTGCTGGGGCAATGGGATCGCCGGGTTAATCCCGGCAGTGTCGGTGCCCACATATTCACTGAGTTTTGGGATGCGCTGCAGGACGCAACAAATGCAGTTAACATGGTCATTAATTTCAATAGCCTGTGGGCGGTTGATTTTGATCCAGCGCATCCCATCGAAACCCCTCGGGGCTTTGATCAGACAGTGCCCAGCACTCGCAAGATCGTGATCGAGGCCCTGAGTGATGCGGTGATGCGGATCGAGGACGCCGGCCTGGCCCTTAACAGTCCGTGGCGCGAGGTTCAGTATGTGGCCAATGGGGATGAACGCATTCCCATCCATGGGGGACGGGACGACATGGGCGTGTTTGGTGTGATCACGTCGATCCTTAATCAAGGTGGTTACAACGACATCGTGCACGGCAATACCTACATCCAAACCGTTACCTGGGATGAAACTGAATGCCCAATTGCCGACGCGATACTGACCCATGCCCAGTCGAGCGATCCCCAGTCACCCCACTTCCTCGACCAAACCCGTCTGTATGCCAACAAAGCTTGGGTCCGGATGCCCTTTTGCACGCGAGACATCGAGGCACAGAAAATCGATTCAATCAACCTGTCCGAATAGCACCGACCCTATTTGTCGTCGTTGTGTCACCCTGCTTAGCCTTGGAGGGTGTCGCGAAAGTCTCAAAACGGTCATTCCCGCGCAAGCGGGAATCCATAAAACCGTCTAATTGCGTTTAATTCTGGACTCCTGCCTTCGCAGGAGTGACGTGCATCACCCTTTTCGCGACGCCCCCCAATTCAAAAAAAAATTGGCCTGAACGTCATTTTTTTCGATCACATTTTCCAACTTCCAACTCTTAATTAATAGGGGCAAAAAAAATCTCAAATTCTGAAGCGCCCAAAAAGAAGCTCTCAAGAGGGAAGTAAAAATATGAAACAGCAAGTCAAGCGTGATCAATGGTATCGATCTTCTATTAGACGTATCGTCTTTATAGTAGTCGTCTTCCTTTATATTGCTTTCCCTTCATTTGCACAGGCCCAAAGCGGGGTTTCTGACGATCGGGTCAGCCTGCCAGACGGACCTGGTTCTATGGAGGGCATGGGAGACAACGCGGGTGTAAGCGAGAACATGGGCATGATGTCCCATTCCATGCCCATCAGCGTGCCAGGGGGTCATGCAGCGGTCACGCCGTCCCTGTCGTTCGACTACAGCTCTGGAAACGGTAACTCGCTCCTAGGCGTGGGCTGGATGCTCCACACGTCGAGTATAGAACGCCTTTCCCTGCGGGGGTTGCCCGAGTACACCGCAGAAGATGAATTTGCAGCCAACGGCAGCGCCCAGCTCGTACAGACCTATGCGCAACCCACCTATCGCGAGTATCGGGAGCGGTTCGAAGGAGCGTTTATCCGCTATCGGTGGTACGACCAGCAGAGCAACGGTGCCAAGGGATACTGGACCGCAGCGTATCCAGACGGTTCTATTGGCTATTTTGGCGCAGATGCAACCGGTACAGCTGTGTCCTCGGCCCGGTCGGATCACACTGAAAAGGGAACGTTTCGCTACTATTTGGTCGAGGTGGTGGATGTGTATGGACATCGCCTCAAGTACTACTACACCAAACAAGACGGTATCCCACTCCCCTTTCAGATCGATTACGTGTTTAATGCAAACGGAGAACCCAAAAACCAAATCAGGTTCTTCTACGAAGACAGGGAAGACCATATCTCGGATTGCAAGCCGGGATTTAACGAGCTGCTGACCAAAAGACTCAAACGCGTAATGGTGCAGGCCAGCGGCATTGTCATCGGCGATTACCGCCTGTCCTACGAAGATTACGAGAAATCAGGAGGGCTTTCTCGGATCAGCAGCATCGAAACGTTTGGACGCAATATGGAGGCCCACGCCCTGGTGCACCGATTTGGGTATTCACGGGCCCTGGGGAGTGACTGCGAAGAAGAGGATTGCGGGCAGCCATACCTGGAGAATCTGGGCCAAACGGGCGCGCAGGTTGCGAGCGGCAAAGCCTTGCTCATCGATATGAACGGAGATGCTTTGCCAGACATCGTCGATGGGTCTGGCTGCGATTCGGGCCAACCCCACAGCTTCTTTTTCAGTCAGCTCACCCAAGATGAGAACGGCGATTTTTCCCATGGATTTTCCGAGTCTCTGGACAGCGCTATCCAAGATTCATCTGGCTTTCAAATCGGTTCCCCATATGTCCAGCCACTCGATCTCAATGGAGACGGGTTTACGGATTTGGTCAGTACAAGGACAGCTTCAGCCCTGATCAACAAAGGCAACGGCGATTGGGAGGAAACGCTCGCGGCAGGAACAGACGCGTTGCCAGATTTTGATCCCGACGAGAACGGTGAGGCAGAGACGATCCGGTTTTTCGACTACAACAGCGATCGCCTCATCGACATCATGAAAGTCACTGGGAACAGTACCATTGTCTACCGCAACACAGGGTATGATTTTTCAGTTGATGAGCAGGTCGCGCAGATCGAACAGGTGATTGCCACAAAGATGCAGTTTGCCGATATGAACGGAGATGGGCTGCTCGATCCTACCACGCTATATGTAGGCGGACTGAGCTACCAACTCAACTTGGGCTGGGGTCAGTGGTCGGAGAAGCAGGATATTAAGGGACTCCCCCTTGATGCAAACGATGTGAATAACGCAACCCTCGAGGATCTGAACGGCGACGGTGTGGACGACCTTGTCGTGGTGGTGGGGAAAGTGGTCAAGTACGCGCTCAACCGCAATGGGGATCGCTTCGCGCCAGTGAAAACCATCAGCGAGGCCCAGGGCGTCTCCATTCCCGAACGCGACGGTCAAACCACCGTGCTCTTCGCAGATATGAACGGCAATGGGTCAGACGATGTGGTGTGGATCAAGAACGGCAATATGCACTACCTGGAACTGTTCCCGGTACGACCCAACCTGCTCGACCGCATAGAAAACAGCCTGGGTTCGATCACGCAAGTGACCTACGGCTCGTCAGTAGAACAAATGGCGCGGGATGAGAACGCGGATCCAGCGATTCATTGGGAACACCCGCTGCCCCACCCGATGACCGTGGTCACGCACGTGGATAAGTGGGACGAGCTGACCCATGTGCACGAAGTTGTCGAGTACAAGTACCACAACGGGTTCTACGACGGCGCTGAAAAGGACTTCCGCGGCTATACCGAGGTGGAGACCGTACTAGAAGGGGATGACTTTCAGGAGAGCGGCTGGACCCGTAGCCATTACGAGGTGGGCGTCGAAGATACCTATAGACACGGACTGCTCCTGAGTTCGGAAGCCGAGAGCAACGGGGAACCACTGAGCAGTCAGGCATATGCATATGGGGATTGTCCAGTGGCTGGTCTGCCAGAGGTAGCGCTGCGCTTTGATGTGCGCTTTATCTGTCAAATCTCTAGTGAACATATCGCAAAGGAACGGCAGCCCGAGGATCAATATGTCACTTTATTCGAGGAGCAGGCATACGACGGATACGGCAACGTCACGAGCAGCATTACCCACGGTGTCACTAAAATCGGGACAGGTGGGTGCGCAGGTACGTGGGATGGTGAATTTGGCGCGCCCAAGGGGCCGGAGTGCTTGGGCGACGAGGTGTATGAGGAAACCCGATACATCGATCCAGGCCCAGATACGGGAGACCAATGGATCTTAGGTACGCCTTCGAGGTCATTGCAATATGGCGCTATTGATTCAGATAATTATCGAGAAACCATCTACTACTATGATGGAGACCCCTTTGTGGGTCTGCCCGAAGGCGAGCTAACAAAAGGAGACCTCACCCGCACGAACATTCGGGTTACTGCAAACAGGTGGGTCGATGAGCAGCGCAGTCGCTTTGATGTGCATGGCAACCCAATGGAGATCTTAGATCCCCTGGGCGATCCCAACAGCACTACCCACCGTCACAAATACACCTATGCACCGGACGGGCTGAATGTGTTGCGCACCGAGGTGTTCCTCGAAGATGCAACAGGCCCCTATGCGCTGCAGCGGGAATACCGGTACGACGAGGCATGGGGCAAGCCTATCGCTGCCACAGATTGGATGCTCGTCAGGAATCCCGAGAGCGCCAATCCAGTGGTGATCTCCTCGCCTAACAGCAGATTCTTTACCTATGACAACTTTGGCCGGACCGCGTCCATTGTCCATCCAGGGGGCGATACATTGGCCTTGCCCAGCCAGGAGATGGTTTACGAACTCGGCACTCCAGTGAGTCGGATCATCGCCCGTAGTAGATCGCGCGTGGGCAGCCCCATGGATATGGAACACATCACCTGCGTGGATGGTAGGGGGCGCACGTTCCAAGAACGAACGCGCCTTTCAGATGGCGCGTATCAGGTCACTGGCTTTACCCTGTTCAATATCAGGGGCTCTGAATTTCGCGTGTACCAGCCCTATTCAAGCGATTCACCTGAGTGCGACCTGGTGCCGCCAGAGGGTACCCTGTACACCCAGTTTCATCGGGATGCCTCGTATCGAACCTTAGAGGTGGAAGCGCCAGACCAAGATATTTACGGCACCGCATCTGTGGCGCGTACCGAGTACGGACCTCTGTGGACCAAGCGTTTCGATGCCGAAGATAACGTCGATGCAGGGACATTCCCCAACACACCGATGATTCATCACACCGACGGTCTGGGGCGCGTCACCGCAATCGAGAGAACTAAAATAGACGCTGTCTCAGCAGTTACCGAGATCTTCTACGATAGCCTGGGGAATATGCGGGGATACAGGGACGCGGCAGGGAGTGAAAAGCTGCAGGCGTTTGATTTCCTGGGCCGCGTGACCCGGGTGGACGATCCCAATAGCGGTACGACCACCTATGCGTACGACGACGCGGGAAATTTAGTGACCGTACACGACGCGCGGAACAAGGTCGTCCACACTGTCTACGACGGTGCAGGCCGACCTATTGCGCGTTGGGACGAGGATGACCAAGCCGGGACCCAAGTGAGCTGGACGTACGATACGCCCCCGAGCGACTTGGCAAATGTGTGCAAAGGGAGCGAGGGCAACCTGGTAGAGGTGAGCTATCCCCTGGACCCAAGGGAACCGACAAAGCGCGGCCGGGACTATCTGAGCTACGATAGTCGGGGTCGTGTCACTAATATGTGGCGCAGTATCGGCTATGACTTTGTCTTTGAAATCGAGAATACATACGACAATGCCGGACGGTTGCTAGCCTCGGTCTATCCGGACGGGCGGGTTATCCAGCGCAAGTATGACGATGCCGGCCGGTTGGTGGCGATAGACGGTATTATCGACGATATCGCCTATACCCCCCGCGGACTGATGGGGCGGGCCACACAGCACAACCAGACCGAAACCGTATACAGCCATGATTCGATCATGCGCCTGGAGGTACTTGAGACCCTGGACCATAGGGGCAAGGTGCTGCAGGGATATGTATACGACCGCCTGCGCACCGGACAGATTAGTGATATCATGGATGTGGCTATCGCAAGGCCCAACCATCCGGACAGTACTGCGACCTTCACCTATGACGAATGGTATCGGGTGACTGGTTCCGCGTATGGCCCGAGCGCCAGTACTACAGAAAGCCTGGGGTTTCAATTTGACAATATCGATTCAATCCTGAGTGCGACCAGCGATTTGAGCCAAAGCCCGGTTCATTTGGGTCAGTACACCTACGGACAAGAAGCAGGGCCCAACGCAGTGACCAGAGCTGGTGCCTTGAGTTACAAGTACGACCCTGCGGGATATATGGTCGAGCGAGGGTCGGTTGCATTCGATTGGGATGCCTGGGGCAGGCTAACAACCGCCACCCAAAACGGCGAGGTGATTGCCGAGTTTACCTATGGACCGGATCAAAACCGGGTAGTGAAAAAAGAAGGTAATTTTAAGACCACCTATGTTGCAAGGGATTTCGAAGTGCGGGACGGCATCGCTGTGTACTATGCCAGGCTCGGTCGGGATAGGATCGCGCGTTTTGAAACACCTGCCTTGGCAACGAAGTTGCTCTCTGATCTGGCAGTGGTAAATACCCATCCAGACAATGAGATCAATGCAGCCGATGCCTGGCTCTCCCATGCCGCTGCCGAGCATTATATCTCCTTGGAAACAGGTCACACGGCATCTCCACCAGGAGAGCTGCTCACAGCAACAGTGCGCGGCATGCTGCTAAAGACCAGCCAGACATATGCCCCGCTGGCCAAAGAAGCCGTGACCTACCTGCACCACGACCACCTGGGCTCTATCACCATGGCGACAGATGGACAAGGGACGCCAATAGCCGAGCGAACCTATTATCCGTTCGGTCAATTAAAAGACCAGTACGGATATGTAGACGAATACGGCTTTACCGGCCAGGAGCGGGACAGCGCCACTGGGTTGGATCACTATCAGTACAGGTACTTGGATACGAACGTCGGGAGGTGGGTTAGTACGGATCCGTTGTTTCGAGTCTCCACGCCTGGTTTGATCAATAAAATCGGTGAGTCAACTACAGCGTATGCGTATGTCGCAAATAACTATGTCAATTGTATGGATCCAGACGGTACTCAAAAAGGCGGAAAAAAAGGTGGCAAGAATCATAAGACGCCGCTTTCGATTCAGAAAAGAAAGAGGACTAAACCAGGTACCCACGGTAATAAGAAAAACGAACAGAGGCGTCTCACAAGGCCATGGGCAAGAGTGTCTGGTCAGACGCATGAATCAGAACATACGATTGGCTATGCAGTCCTCGCTCCTAACCTGCCACGAGGGCAAAGCACAGAGGCGCGTCAAATCGAAAATGACGCACCTGCATATCAAGAAGTCCGGGATATGCACAGGGAGCATATCGGTACTGGAACCCGTTCCATGCCAGATAGCACTGGTCAAAATTCCCAGACCTACCGAACGAGTCAGAGACGTCTATTGGAAAGCGGTGATGTGAGCAGCGCTGTTCAATTGAATCAGCTTGGATACGCCGCTGTGAGACCTCAATTGACAGTTGGCACAATCGAATTAGCACAAGCTAATAATTCTTTTGATCGTATGGTAGAAAATCTTCATAGCGTAGAGCATAATGCAGGCGTCGCTAACGTCACTCCAATCGAACAAGCAGAAATGTATCTATCTAGAAGGGCTGCCCTGACGGGTCAGTGGCCAGGCCAGCGAGATATAGATGCGGCAATAGCAAAATTTGAACCCATGGAGATTGAATAGCCTTCACTCTCTAAACGAGGATTGTTTATCATGAAGAACAGCAAAGCAATTTTATCGGTACTGCTATTATTCTCCCTTACCGCCTGCGACATGGACGTCACGATCAACAACGGACTGGATGGCGGGCCCGAGGATACGGACTCAGATACGGTAGATACGTCGACCGAAATTGTGGATACAGACACGGGGGTCCAAGGGAATGGTTTTGTGGTTCCTGCCATGGCGCGGGCTTGTCAGGCGGTTATCGATGATCCTGAGGGCAGTATCGAATCAGTACACTTCTCTGATCGGGTCCGTGGGGAATGGCTGCGCCACGGGGACCATATTGCATTCGCATTCCACGCGGTTGTAAACGCACCGATCCCGATATGGGATGTATCTTTAGTGATAACAGGCGAGCTCAGTGACGGAATTCTGTTTGATGAAAATCGATGCTTTTATTCGAGCGGCGCACCCATCGAGACCGCAGCCCTTGAGTTGAGCATCGAGCATAGCAACGAATAGGAAAATTTATGAAAGTTCCAAAGTGCAAAGACAAGAAGAGGGGCGTCATGCGGACGCGGCGGTTTGAAATTTTATTCGTTCTTATCCTATGGCTCGCTGCTGGATGTGAGAGCCAGGATATGAAGGATCTGTTCGGACTGGACGGTACCTGCCCGCCAGGTGTGCTGGGGTGTCCCTGCAATCCGGATTTTACCTGCGATTCCACCCTGTGGATCTGCTTGAACGGTACCTGTCAAAACGCGGTCGACGAGGGGGAACAAAATCAGGAAGAGGAAACCTGCAACCCTGGAGATACCGGCTGTGTCTGCGGTTCGAACAACACCTGTTCCCATCCTCACGATATTTGCCTGGTCGGTATTTGCGTGCCTGCAGGTGATAACGACACTGACGACGACCCAGACGGCGGTATTCCAGAGACCTGTCCTGCTGGATCCCTGAGTTGTCCCTGTGATAAAGGCGCGTGCGACTATGGCCTGTATTGCCTGGACGGCACCTGCGTGGATGGGGATGGCTACCCGGATGGTGAGTGCCTGCCAGATGGTACGTGCCACGGAGAGAGCCGCTGCGTGGATGGCTTTTGCGTGCCTTGCTACCCAGGAACTTATCTGTGTAAATGCGATGAAGACGCGTATTGCGATCCTGAACTACAGTGCGATCTTAATACCTGCATCCTGGCCAGGTGCTACTCGCCGTGCGATGCGGATTTCACAGACGCGTTTGGTATTTTGCGACGGTGCTCCCTGGAAAGGCTGACCGAGGGCTGCCTCGACGGACGCATATGCGTCAACGGCACTTGTGTGATCCAAGGAGATGCGCCAAAGGATTGCAGCCAGGATCTGGACTGCCCGGACCATCAGGCGTGTGTGGGCGGAAACTGCCAATCCCAATGCGAGTTGGATGAAGACTGTCCGGATGATTACGGCTGCTTTAAAAAGAGCTGTAAAACGCGCTGCGATCAGGAAACCGATCCCTGCCAGGCAATGGGACAACACTGCTTTCTGCCTGACGGAGAAAGTGGCTACTGCGACCATGTGGCACCGCTGGGAGAGACATCTCAGACAGAAGTGATCGGCACCTATGAGGCCTCACCCGACCAGGTCGTGTTCTACAACTACAACCCCTACGGCGAGATTACCATTGTCAATGACAGTCCAGAGGCCGAGACCTTTGTCGTCAGAAAGTACGACGACCAGGTAACCTATGAAGACGGTTCTACCCTTACTTCAAAGGCCCTACAGCCAGGCATGCCTTGTTCCCTGATGATGGGAACCTGCCCCATGTACTGGCTCTCTATGGCGTGCGATGACGAAGACGCAGTGGTGGGCACCCTGGAGATCGACAATCCAAGCGGCCAGACCATCGTGCAGGAGATGACCATCGAAGTGCCTGGTGACGGCGGCAGTATCGTAGTGAATCTAGACGGCGCAGATGCATCCCCTGGCCAGATATGGCGCGGGCGAATAGAGATTACAAACCAGGCCATGGGCAAGCGCATGATCCCCCTGAGCTATGTGGAGAGCTTGGATGGGCACTGGCAGGGCACCATGTTCTACTTTGCCGATTTCGGCGACGAGGGCCTGGGTGACTGGGTTGAGGATCTTCAAGAAAACAACGGCGTGGACGAAACCTACTTTGATTTTGACAAAGATCCGGTTGGTAACGCCCTTATCGAACGATGGCGTGCCTTTCGAAACGAGCAGATTTCCTACGATGAATTCACAGCCATTCTCACCTCTACCCATACAGCATCATGGCGCTGGAAAAACCTGCATGAGGACTGCAACGAGGGCATGGACTTTGGTGCTACCATGGCCTGCTATCCCACCGACTCCAGTCAAGAGGGGTATCGGGTCTATACAACGGACATCGTGTCCGTACCGATCCCGTCCGGCATGCTGGATATGCCCATTGCGTTGAATCTGAAATACGACAGTCAAGAGAACGCAATGCACGGCCGCATCGATAGCGCTGTTGCACTCCAGTACCCAGGGGATGCAAACGTAGCGCTGCAATTTCACAATGATCCCATGATTTGTGACGATACCCCATGTCTTTCCCTCTTTCAGGAAATGTCCGCTACCGTCGATACAGGCACTCCCGTCACCATCGCTATCGGCGGTCGCTTTGGGAGCAACAGCGGGGACTCGACCTGCCGCTATCGGGAAGGATTTCAGCAGTATCAGGTGCCATGGCTTGTCCCTGGCTTTGAGCGGGAGACTGAGCTGGATTCACAAACCCAAGAGCGGTACCGCTTTGAATGCCGAGATGATCGACGCCCGTACAGTGAAGACAGTATCCTAGGGCCAGAGATGGCCGCAGTGTTGAGTACCAATCTGTCGTCGTCCAACCCCATTCCAGACGGCAACCCCAGAATCAGGCGCCTGGAGCTCATCGACGGCGCAATGATTGACCGACACACCATGCTCATCTTCTTTAAGGAGCACTTTGATTTCGCCTTGTATGAAGACCCCAATAAACACGACTTTATGGTGTACGGCTACATGAGCTTAAAAAAGACAAACCACACGCTGGGCGATACAGATTATATGGGAAATGATCCCTTCGTCGATGGAGAATTTGAAAGTTCATGGAGACCCTCTTGTGACGAAGATCTGCTCGCGGATATCCTCAACGGAGCGAGTCAGATTACCAACGCCGAAGATGCTCAGAGAGTGGTGGAGACCATTATCAATGGCTACGCATCTGCGAATTTAGAGCCAGATACCATAAGCAAGTGCGATACAGATACAGATACAGATAGCACAGGAGAATGTGTGCACTATTTATGCAGATCCACTGGGACGTTCGATACCTACAAGGTATGTCCAGTCGAGAGCGAGGTGGTCTTTTTTACGGTTGATGCGAGCGAAAATCAGACTTTAGACGAAACATGCAACAGCCAAGGCACCTGTGGTGAAGTGCTCGATAATTGGATCGATCAAGCCGAGCACAATGCAGGACCAATCGTACAAAGCGATCCCATATGGAGATGCGCTGATCCAAACCAAGTGATATGCGACGAGGATAGACATGATCTGCGCAACGGCAAGACGTTTTACGCATCCCAAGGGGATCAATCTGAAACCCCTGTATTGATCCCAATCCATACACTGACCCAGAGAGCCTTTCGGTATAAGACCCAGTTTGTGAATAGGCAAGGAGGCAATATTGGCTTTACACCCGATATTTGTATGCCCAATTCGGATAGAATTCGCTATTGCTACGATCCAGGCCAGATAGAAAAAATTCGATCTCGACTGGATTGCCTGCTTCACATATGGGATAGCCCCCAGGAGCTGGGCCTACATAGTAATCAAAACGCAAGGGCGTTTCTCGAGGAACACTTAGAACAGAGCTTTTCATACTACGAGGGCATGGAAGGTGGTCAACCCAGACAGCACGATGGGTTCGAGCGGCTCTATGCCGAACTCTTGGTGATGCTAGGGAATGACGCCGCTACCAAAGCCCATGCAGGGCGGTTCGACCTGGCAGGTACCCAGATGATGCCCTTTGAGGGCAGCCTGTTCGAACACGACGGCATTGACCTGAGCGGCGGCGCAGGCGCTGAGATGTACCTGCTCTACCAGGCGGTTCAATACTACCAAGAGGCATTAGATCGGTTCTTCGCAATGGTGCCCATGTTGTGGAAATCCCCGGGGAATGCCGAGAGAATTATTAATGAAAAGACCGTGTATTGGTACTTTGATAGGTTACTGGGCGCCTCGGTTAAAAAGATACAAGCCACCCGGGAGATTGTTAAGAGATACCAGAGCTTTAACATGCAGGATATCGCCCGCAGGATCATCGAACGGGGATACTCCGACGCCTACTTGCAGTCGATGATCTTTTCTCGATTCCTAGAAAATATATCGGACAGGGTAGGCCCAGAAAAGCGCGCGCAGCTAAAGTCAGAGCTCGTCGCATCACAGGGCAGATACAGGAGCGCGCTGCTAGGGATGTATGAGGATTACCAAGCCATTACCGACGAGGTATTGAACTTTGGATTCCCCAGCGACTATATCCCCTTTCCCGTGTTCGAAGAGGGCGTAAATCCGATTGTCGGTAAGGGCTTCGAGGTGCTGATGGACCGGGTCCACCAGAAGATGGTGCTCGCTAAGGAAAGGGAGGAAAACGCATTACAGAGCAACCGGCAGTTCGAGACCGATGCTGCTCTGTTTAACCAGGAACTGATCAGCATCAAGAACACCTACGAAGCTCAGCTCGGAAACATCTGCGGATATTTCGACGGGGACGATGGTAAGGTGTATCCGGCCATATCCAAATACGCCTACCTGGAAGAAAAGGCCAGGCTCGTCGGAGATCCGTGCGGCTTCATGGGTAACGGTGCGCTGTACGAAGCCATGGCCGAAGTGGACACCCACGGTATCACCATTAAGCAAGTGATCCAGCGCCACGAAGATATCCTCTCGCGGGTAGAGATCGAAAAGCAACGGGTCGCAAAGCAATGCAACATAAGCAAGGATATTTTGGAATATGAATACCGGGCCCAAGGGCAAGTTAATAGCTTGCAGGGAGATATCGACCAAGAGCAAGGCGCCATAAACGCACTGCAGAGGACCTTTGAAAAGGCCTCGACCATGGCACAACTTGCAAAGTGCAGCCTTATCGTCGGATTGGCAGATGGTGGGGACTGCCCTTCAGCAATCGCGGCTGCCGCTGTCTATGGCTACACTGCCCTCTACGTTGAAAAGGCTACGATCAATCTGGAAAAAAACATTAGAAACAAGCAAAAGAAAATAAGGAATATAGAAAGAGAAACCGCCAAATGGAAAGCTGAGAAGCAATGCGATATCATGCAAGCAGACGCCAACGCAAGGGTGGCGGAGATCCTGCTCGAGCTTAACGAAAACGGACTCGATGCGCTCAAGGCCCAGTATCAGCTTCAATCCATGCTCGGCCACATCAATGGCCTGCAGAAAAAAGCCAAGCGACTCCAACTGGAACAGGACGAAGCAGAGCAGCTCGCTATCAATGTAGAGGCCGCAAAGAACGACCCAAATGTGCGGGTGTATCGAAACGATGCCATCATCAACGCGGAAATAGCTTTTGACGACGTGATGAAGTGGGCGTTTCGGGCCACCCGGCTGCTCGAATACTACAAGAGTCAAACCTATGCTGACAAAGACCAACTCTACTTGATCAGGATGATATCCAAAGGGGAGTACAATCTTGAGAACTACCTGATGGATCTTGAGAACGACTGGTATGATTTCCAGGAAGAGTACGGTCAGCCGTCCCAGCGAGTGGCGGTTATCTCCCTTAGGGATCACATACTGAAGATTCCGAGATACAACGCCCAAGGGGCGGTGATATCTTCTGGACAGCGCATTCAAATGATGCGCGACGAGCTCAAGAAGCCCGGATATCTAGACAAAAAGGGGTACCTCACCCTGGTGTTCCACACCGGTGCAGATTATCTCTCGCCCATCACCAGGAACCATAGTATTTTGTGGATAGAAGCCGAAGTGATCGGTTCCAATATCGGGGATCCACTGGGTCGTCTGTATGTAAACCAGGACGGTACAGGGGTGATCCACTCAGTGCTCGATGAAAAGACTTTTTATAGGTTTCCTGCGAACAACGCAGTGCTTAATCCCTATTTCAACGGAAATAGGATCTATCACGAAGACACATACAGAAATTACCGGCTAAAAGAGCGGCCGTTTGTCAACACCAAGTGGCAGCTGGTGATCAACCAACGGGACGAGTCAGTCAACCAAGATATCGATCTGCAGTCTCTGACGGATATCAGACTCTATGTCTACTACTCGGACCTCAGCTTTTAGTTGGATCGTGGACCATACAGGTTCAAAGGAGCAGATATGAACATAAAAAAAGCAATCTCAAAGAGAAAGACAATCATACCCCTTGTGCTGGTTCTATTGGCCCTTGTGGGCTGCGATGAAAACATGAACAGCACAGTGGAGATAAACGCCAGTTGCCGCACACCTTACGATTGTATGTTCGGCACAGTGGCCAACGCAGGCCTGTTGTGCGTCAATGGGAGGTGCGCCAAATGCGATGAGGATTTGGATTGCCGATCCGAAGTGGTGTATGGCCCGAGTTACATCTGCGAGCTGGGTGTGTGCGCCCTGACCCCTGAACCAGACGCATCAATAGGTACTGATACCAGCACTGAAACAGATACGGGTTCAGATACAGGTACAGATACAGAGACAGAGACTGATACGGATACTGATACGGGTACTGATACGGGTACTGATACTGATTCAACGGTAGATGACTATTGGACGAGTGGGTATTGCCCGGGTATTGGTGACACCGCCTCAACCGATTGTCGGGACATCACATTGGCCGGGTGTTGCGATGCGTATGGAAATACTATTTGGTGTGATAGTGGCGTCTTGCAGTGTCTTACGTGTGATCCGAACTACTGCTCCTGGCAAACAGGCTGGGGTTTTTACGATTGTACAGAAACAGACAACGGTCCGGATCCGAGCGGCACCCACCCGATAGAATGCGCTTCTACACCGGATCTCGACATCGATACGGACACTGACATAGATACAGATACAGACACAGATACAGATACGGACACAGGCACTGATACGGGCACTGACACCGAAACAGAGTGTGCAAACGGCACCTTTGGCTGTCCGTGCGATCAAGGGAACTGCTACGACGGGTTGGTATGCGACGGTACCACTAACTTGTGCAGAGAGCCGCTTACCTGCGACGCGGTGCGAGAAGACCCCAGGCAGCTATGCCTTTATATGGACGAGGACACTGATCCGATTTTCTCTGATGCTGGTGTAGATGGGGGCGAAGATACAGATTCAGAAATGGGTGTGGATTGCATCTGCCTGGAGGCGTGTGAGACTGGATACATATGGGATTCAGAGACTCGGGCCTGCTACTCAGAGAGCTGCGATAAGAACGATCCGTTCACAAAGTATTACGAATGTGCTGCTGAGAACAGAGTATGCGTGTTGATTGATAAAGTTGCAGAATGCGGTGACTGTTCACCCGGTTATATCGATGATTTAGAATTGGGGTCATGCCGCGATCCTTACACTTGTAGTGAAATATGCGAGCCGCAAAACAGGAAGTGCAAAGACCCGGCGACTTCCAATTCAGACGCGGTGTGCGAGGATTGTATCTTTGGGTTCTGCGGTAGGGAAGACAGTGAGGGCCAACTTAAGTGTCAGATCACCAGCGAGGAATGCCAGGTTGCGTGTGGCACACAAGACTGCGGGAACCGCTACTGTGTATTGGAAATGTCAGAAACCGGGGCGCTGAGCGAAGCGGTAAGATGCGATAAATGCAGACCTGGATTCTACCCAGAAACGCCGAGCGACCCGACTTCACAGTGCATAGAAAAAGAACTCTGCGGACAGGGAGATACAGCAGAGATATGCGGAGAAAACGCGGTCTGCGTAGATGGTAGCTGTGTGGAGAATCTCTGCGATGAGGGATACGCATATTCTGCAACACAGGCAGAGTGCGTGATGTGCTTTGTGGACTGCGAGTTGGTGCCGGGCAGCACTGGGAGGTACTGGCCCTATACCGAACAGGATGCCCTGACAGGGGATCACTGCGTCTGCGAGACCCAAAACAGTTACTTTTGGGATCCTTCGTCAAAAAAGGCAGAGAAGTGCAATAAGCCAGACGATATGTGCTGGCTGCCGCCTTCCCTATTGAATTTAAGGGGAGTGGATTACTATTTTGACGATGCCCTGAGACTAAACGACAGATGTAACAGGATATGCGGGCACATATCGAGCTCAGATACACCAAGGATAATAGGTGGCGATTACGCCATTACAGGAAAAATTCCTCAGTTTTCAACCAAGACGTTTAGATAAGGAGGACGAGATGAGGACAAAGAAATTAACAATAATCGCAACGTCAATCGGAATTCTACTTCTGTCTTTGGGCGTATGGGCCCAGTCAGAGGGATACTTCCGCTTTAGCCCGGACACACCTGGAATTGTACCAATGACCATGCCGTACCAAGGCATTATGGAGAAAAACGGAAAACTATTCACAGGTCAGATCGACTTTAGAGTAACCCTGTGCAATGATCTAACAAGCGAAGATATAGTAGATGTAAATTCGGAGGATCCAGGCTGCTACTGGGGTCCTGAGGTACACAACAGTGTCCAGGTGCAAAACGGGAGCTTCTCCCTGACAATAGGCGACCCAAATGCCTTGGACGAAAACGGTGAAGTAATTGAACTGAGTCACATACACATAGATAAGCTCGACGTGTGGCTAAAGGTAGAAATAAAAGGACAGAATGACGCAAACTTCATTTCAATGGGAGCGAGACAAAAGCTCCATTCCTCGCCCTATGCCATACGTTCTTTTAGGGCAGAGATAGCAGAGATGGCAGAGGGGGGCGTTGTAAAAGATAACGACACATTTTCAATCATAAATGAACAGACAGATCTAGATGTATTTACCGTCGACTATGAAGGTGACACATGGATATACGGCGGACTCAATGTGAATGAAAACGTGATAGTATTTGGAGCGGGGGTATATTATGACGATTTCTCAGTTTGGGGAGGAGACGCCACCTTGTATAAACAGGGCGATCTAGGAGGAGATCTTTGGGTGCAAGGTAAAGCAGAAATAGATGAAGAGCTTTGGGTGTCCGGAAACATCGTGGCGACCGGCAATCTTCGTGGAACATGCGATGTTTGGATGTCAACGGCCGCCGACGGACATGTAGCGTGTAGTAACGGCAGGTATATCACAGAGTTGCGAGTAGGAGGGGAAGGAAGCATCGAAGTACTTTGTTGTGAATTGTAGATTGGGATAAGTGATCTATCTGAAGAAGACGAAAGAAGCTTGCTCCATCTCATCGATGCGATAGAAGCAAAGAACAAGCTTAAAGCGATTGCCCAGACAGTCGGGTAAGATAACAAAGGAGCAAAAATGGCCACCACAGTAGAAGCCATTTATGAAAACGGCGTGTTAAAGCCGCTGACATCAGCTGGGTTGAAAGAGAAACAGCGCTACAGATTAACCCTGGAAGAGACAAAAGAAACCGACATCAGGCACTCGTTCTCAAAACCCCATCCCGTCCTGGGGCGCATCGTGTTTAACGAAGACCCTGCTCTACCCATAGACCCTGAAGACTGGCCCATGGAAGAAACCGATGCCCCTGCTTCTTGATACCTGCGTATTGCTCTGGCTGGCTGCGGAGCCGAAAGACGACATAAATTAGATCCCCATCTCAGCCAAGAATGCCGCCATGGCCCCGACTGTACAAGTGCCACATGCCGGCCCTTGCGATCTTATCATCGTTGTTACTGCCATAGAAGTCGAAACCAAGGCCATGAATCGAGCGGCCCGCGGAAATATCGACCGGTTTCCCGATGACTTCATGTTTCAGCTCACGAAAGAGGAGTTTTTGAGGTGCCAAATTGGCACCTCAAACGGTCGTGGCGATCGGCGATACGCAACCAAAACAGCATCAGACTGCTGAACCCTCCTCTCGTCGATCAAGACGCGCATCGCCCAGAGCCGGGTCCAAGCTGTGCGCGCAGCAACGCGGGAGCTCATTGATTTATACTGGTATATCGGCCAGCAAATCGCTGAACGGCAAGAGCGGGAAAACTGGGGCAAGTCCGTGGTCGAACAACTGTCCCGCGATCTGCGCTCGGAATACCCAACTGCTCAGGGATTTTCCAGCCAAAACCTCTGGTAAATGAGGCAGTTTTACCTGGCCTACCAGGACCATCCAAATCTCCAACAGTTTGTTGGAGAAATTCCCTGGGGGCAAAACCTGCTCATCATGGCGCGTATCAAAGACCCATCTGAGCGGGAGTACTACCTCCAAGCCACATCCGAGATGGCCTGGACCAGAGACGTCTTGCTCAATCAAATCAAGGCTGGTGCATACGAGCGGCACGCGCTCACCGCAAAGCAACACAACTTCGACAAAGCACTGCCGCAGCATCTCGCCGAGCAAGCAGACAAGACCATGAAAGACGTCTACATGCTCGATTTTCTGGATATTGGAAAGCCGGTATTGGAACGGGAGCTCGAACGCCGTATGGTCACTTGCATCAGGGACGTTCTTCTAGAGCTCGGTTTTGGATTTGCGTTCATTGGCAACCAGTACAAAGTCTCCACGGGCAAGAAGGATGTAAGCGTTCCGTAAACACACTCCTGACAAATTTGTCAATGGGGCTTAGTTTTGTTCCTCGACAGGAGGAATGATGTCAGAAAAAGACAGAGAGCAAGGATCAGTAGGGGAGCAACAATCGGTGTCTATGGCCCGAAAGCCGGCGCACAATCGAGATTGGTGGGCGAAGCACATTGAGAAATGCAGAGCTGATGGGACGACGATGGTGGACTACGCCAAGCTCAATGACCTGGACGTTGGGAATCTGTATCGATGGAATGGGGTTTTGAAAAAGCATACAAAACGTGCGCCGGAAAAAAGTCGAAAGCGAAAGCCACGCCCGGTCCGACTGTTCCCAAAGCAGGGAAGAAAAGCCCATGCTATGCCGTTTGTGGAGGTGTCGGTACCGCGTGAACAAACTCAGACGATTGAACTGGTAACACCAAATGGTTGGATCGTCCGATTTTCGTCGAAGCTCTCGAATGAAGAGATGTTGAAGATCGTATCTGTGTTGGCGGGGTGCTCATGATTCCCGGACATGTCCGCATCTTTGTCTGCACAGAGCCGGTTGATATGAGGAAGTCATTTGATACATTGGCGTTGGCGACACAAACGCTGATGGGACAAGACCCGATGAGCGGGGGGCTATTTGTATTTGTGAATAAACGCTTCAATCGGATGAAGATTCTATGGTGGGATAAGACGGGATACGCACTTCTATGCAAGCGGTTACATCGGGCTGTATTTCGAATTCCAAAGGCGATAGAGCCGGGCAAGGCAGGGGTAGCTATTTCGACCCAAGAGCTTGCGAAAATAATTGAAGGGATACAATTGCCACAAAAGAAGCGGAGGTTCTGAACGAATAAATTGATCAGTGATATTCAATATTTAAATCGAATTGATGTTCGTTTTTACTTGCTAATGATTTCTATTTAGATTTAATTGAAATCGTGCCCGATTCAATTAAATCCACTTCTGATATCAGCTCACTGGAAGATGCCATTGCTATCATCGAATCACAGCGCTTAGCATTGGAAAAGGCGGAGCACGAGCGGAATGAATACAAAAAGCTTTACGACTTAGTGTTCTTGGAATTGGAAAGAATGCGCCGCCATCTGTTCGGTAAGAAATCAGAGCGCGTCGCTGATGAGCAGCTGCCCCTCAGTTTCCTTGAAGCCGCGAAAACCCTTGAGGCGTTCGAGGAAGAAGAGCCCACCCCGATACCCAATAGCCGCCGCAAAAAAACAGCGGGGAAGGGGAAAAAACGCAGCGGTCGTAAGCCCCTTCCAGAGCACCTGCCTGTCGAGCGCATCGAATTGCCGGTTCCAGCCGAGGTAGAGGCGGATCCGGACGCCTTCAAGAAAATCGGCGAAGATGTCTCCGAAACCCTGGAGCGGCGGCCCGCGACACTGGTCCGCGTACAAATCGTCCGCCCCAAGTTTGCGCGCAAAGGAAACGACGCGGCGGGTGTCATCGCTTCGGCGCTGCCCACAAAACCGATAGAAAAAGGCTTGGCCGGACCCGGCCTGTTGGCTTACATCATTATCAGCAAGTACGCCGACCACATCCCGCTCAACAGACAAGAGGGCATCTTCGCACGGGAGAAGATCGTGCTGGGACGCTCCACTCTGTGCGGTTGGATAAAACAGGCCGCCGAGCTCCCGCGGTTGGTCTACGACGTCATGTGGAAAGACGCCATGAATGCCCACTGTATCGCCACTGATGCCACCGGCGTCTTGGTCCAGGCCCCAGAGCAATGTATCCGGGGTCATTTCTTCGTGTGCATCGCAGATCGAGAACATGTGCTGTACAAATACACGCGGCACCACAACAGCGAGGCGGTCAACGATATGCTCGGGCACTACAAAGGCTTCATTATCGCCGACGCACACATCGTCTATGACCAGTTGTTCCGGGATACAACGGAGCGAATCGAGTCTGGCTGCTTCGCCCACGGTCGACGATACTTTTATGATGCACTGACCACCGACCCTGACCGGGCCATGGTCGCCATCCGGTTGATCGGAAAGCTGTTTGAAATAGAGCGTGAGATTGCAGACAAGACGCCGGACATCAAGGAGCAGATTCGCCTGGAGCGATCCAAACCCATCACCGACAAGTTTTTCAAGTGGTGCGATGCCCAATGGCCCCTGGTGATAGAAGAGACGCCGATCTTTATCGCGCTGCGTTATGCGCGCAATCAACGGGAAGCGCTGTGCCGTTTTCTCGACGACGGCCAATTGCCGATCCACAACAATTTTAGTGAGCTCCAACTGCGCAGCCAAGTTATCGGACGCCGAAACTGGCTCTTCCTGGGCAGTGAGGACGGCGGTGAATGGAACTGCATCTTCACCTCCCTCATCGCCTCGTGTCGTCTCCACGACATCGAGCCTTGGGGGTATCTCAGAGACCTCCTCATTCTGCTGCCCGACTGGCCCAGAAATCGAGTCCTCGAGCTCAGCCCCAAATTCTGGAAGCAGACACTCGAGCAGTCCGATGCTCAACAGCGGCTCGCCGCAAATCCCTTCTGGCGGCTGTGCTCTATCGATTCCTAATTTCATACCCCAGAGGATAACTCACCCGTCTCCCGGTGTAAGGGGGTGATCACTGTCCCATCCTCAATAACCTACCCTTGATTGTCCGAAAATTTGAGATCTGAAGAGTTGTTCCTGTACCGGTAGGCATGAGCGGGATAGGAGTGGGGTGTTCAGGGGAAGGAGTTGATAGTTGGGTGCGCGACAGTTTGTTCGTGGTTGCTGGCGTTTACACAGTGCTTGGTAATGGGGTGTTGGTCTATTGTGGGGATCGACCTGGCGTTGATTGGCACGGGCACGGATATTTTCCCAAGACATTGACGATGATGGCAGAGGGGAAGCCGGTAAAGGTTCTGCTGCTCAAGCATCGGTGGAAGGATACAATTACAGGCCGAACCGTGCATGACCGACCGCCGGATGATCCAATTTTCATACGGTTTTGTTCTTTGATAGTGTTTCTCCGTGTTTGGGCGGCGATAAGCAGTGTAAAAGGGTTTCATAACCGCAAAGAAGTGTTCGAGTGTTTGGAGACGGGATGTGGGAGCGACCGGACTGTACAGCGATGGACCCACAGAGCGCTTCAAAACGGGATGGCGATTCAACAGGCGATTCGCCTGTCACTCATAGAAGAAGTTGAGCCCCGGCCAATAGAGAGACTGTTCGATGGCGGATTGTCGCCGCCGCACGTCGTTACCGAAAAACGATGGAAATCATCACAAAACCTATCATTTCTATACCGGGGATACGCAATGCTCTTGGTAGCCGCCAAGGCACTTGCGATACATGCTTCGTACCTCTTGGCCGGGGCTCGAAGGAGGTGGCCGGAATCGGAAAAAACATTCGGATTTTAATCACCTCCTGGGGTAGGAAAATACCTGTTTGCATCCCGGGCGTCCACCCTGAGGGAGCAAATCGATCCCACAGGGTATGACGTCGTCCCAGGCGCGGCGATCACCGACACTCCTCCTGCGCGGCAAATAGAACCGCGAGAAACGGAGGAACAGTCGATGAGGAAACAGGAAGAGTGGGTAGACCCTCGAATGGCCATGGCCCTGTGCCGGTATGAAATCATCAGCCGGTACTTGGCGCTGAAGCCACGGCGAGGTCTGAAGCGGAAGGTGTTGGAGAAGCTGGCCCAAGAGACTTGGAACGGCCCGAACGGCAAGCCGATGCAGGTGTCGGCGGAGACCATTCGGGTATGGGCCAGGCGGTATCGGCGGGGCGGTCTGCAATGTTTAATGGACAAACAGAGGCAGCCGCGAAGCAATGGCGCGTTGACCGAGGCGCAAAAGGGATTGATCTGCGCACTGAAGCAGGAGGTGCCTGCCCGGTCCATCGACCGCATCATCAAGATAGCCGAGGAGACAGGCAACATATCACCAGGGGTGCTGCGACGTAGCACTGTGCATCGCGTCCTCAGAGCCAAGGGTCTATCAAAGAGACGTCTGAAGACACCGGACAAACAAGACCTGGATCGCTTTGAGGCCGAGTGTCCCAACGATCTTTGGCAATCGGATATGTTGGTAGGCCCCTGGCTACCAGACCCGGACCATCCCGGGAAGGTGCGGCGGGCAAATCTCTTTTTGTTTATGGACGACCACAGCAGACTGATTCTGCACGGCCGCTTCAGCTTCAGCGAGGACCTGCCCCACATGGAGCTGGTCTTTAGGCGAGCCGTTCAAAAGCATGGGGTCCCCTCCCGGGTGTACTTTGACAACGGCAAGGTGTACCGAGCCGGCCATATCAAACAGATGGCCGCTGAGCTTTCCATCTATCGCATCATCTATACGCGCCCCCACAGGCCCGAGGGGCATGGAAAGATAGAAGCACTCAATCGTTACATCCGCGGAGCCTTCATCGCTGAAGTGGCGGCCTCGAACATCACGACCCTCGAAGCGTTAAACGAAGCCTTCGTGGCTTGGCTGGACAAGGGGTACAACAACCGGGTCCACGGGGAGACCGGGGAGACACCAAGGGCACGCTGGGAGCGACATATCGAGGAGATACGCTTTGCAGACGAGGAGAAGCTACGCCAGGCGTTTTTGTGGAGCGAATCCCGCACCGCGGACAAGACCGGTGTCTTCAAGCTCTTTGGCGTCAAATACCAGGTGGGACCGGGATACGGACGAACAAAACTCCAGGTCCGTTACGACCCAGAAGCACTGCACGAAGTGGAAGTGTGGCAGGGCGGGGCCTTTGTACAGCGAGCCAGGCCGCTGTTTATCTCTGCCCACCGGCGTCCCAAACAAGAAGCGCCAGCAGCAACCGATGGGAACCCAAACCCCGTGGTCGACTATCTCGCCCACCTGGTCCAGGAACGCCGAGCCCAGGGGGTAGGTGAGCCCACGCCCAAGGCCTTGGCCAAGAAAGTAAAAGAAAAGCGCGAGCAGAACATTCGAGATATCATCACCTTGCTGGACGACAGACTGGACCATGGGGTGGTCTCAGCTACGGATGTCCGCACCTTCATGGACACCTACGGCCCCTTGGATGTGGACCTGGCTGAAATCGCTCTGGATGAAATGCTGCAAAGTGGCGCCAAAAAAGACCATCACGTCTCGGTCTATCTCGGCGTTATACGAGATGCGGCCAAAGGAGGTATGCAATGACCCCCCTTACCAATACCGAGAAAACCCGCTTACGCGCTCATTACGGCTTTAAGAAGATGCCGTTTTCCAAGTATCTCAAAGTCACCGACATGTACGATTCCCAGAGTCAGAAAGAACTGCGAGAAGGTCTTGAAATGTGGCTCGACGTGGGCGGGATCGCCCTGATCTCGGGCCCCTGTGGTGTGGGCAAGAGCATGACCCTTCGGCGTTTCGCCGGATCCCTCGACAACAATAAGTATGCTGTCTACACCATCCCATCCCCCACGGCCACGGTCCACGGGTTCCTCAGGCTCCTGTGCCGCAGATTCGGCCTCGACGTGAAACACTACACTGTGGACCTCTTTCACGCCGCACAATCATTTCTGGTGGGACACAAACAGGAAAGAGGCACCCACCCCATCCTCATCGTTGACGATGCCGAAGGCTTGTACCCGGACGTGGCCGACGTTTTAAGACGCCTCACCGTCTATGACCTAGACGCCGAGGACCGTTTCAGCCTCCTCGTCTCAGGCATCGAAAACCTCCTACAGGTCCTTGAGCTCGGCCTCCTGGCCCCTTTACACTCCAGATTCTCATTCGGCCACACCCTGAGACCCTTTGGCCTTGAAGACACAAGAAGCTTTATCCGCTTTCATTTGAGGAGATCCGGCGGCGATGAGACCCTGTTCTCAGACCAGACTGTAAAACGCATCTTCCACCTCTCTCAGGGAAGACCCCGTGCCATCAACCAGCTCTGTATCGGTGCCATCATCCTCGGCGCTGTCCGAGGAAAGGACCGCATAGACGGCGCCTTTTTCAACGCCTTCATCGCCGACCACCCGCTATATCAAAACCAAGGAGTCACACAATGACAGTGCATACAGGAACCTTCGCTATAGAGATCCCTCTACACTGGACCACTGACCAAGCCGACGCTGTATTCGATTTCCTCGGACAAATGAGCACCGCTGTCTGGGGCGCCTACGGAGAAAAAATAATCGAAACTGAACGCTATCACCTGTTAGCCCAATCAATGGCTGAGTCCATAATCGACGAAGAAGACGATGAGGAAGAAGATCAAATACCCTGGTAGCCTCTGAACGCGCCCCTCTATAAAACCCAACAATCAAAACACACACCCCTTCGCTATTGAGACCTCTCGAGACACAACTCAACCCTCTATCCCAGCTCAAGTACTGGTACACATCTCAGAAATGCTACCGGTAGATATAGGTGGGATGAGACAAAATAGGGAGCGATGCGTTGCCATTGTCGATCACTCAGTTTTAGTCGTGCCACGATGATTCCACCTCCGTGCAATCGTTTGTGTCACTCTAAAACTCGAGGGCGTTGGATCCAAAAAATCGGCTAGGTTTTGAGACAGACCCTAGCATTACTAGGAATGCCTCAACGATTGGACCAGAGTTGAGTACAACAAGCGCGTGAACACTCTGAGAGTGAGTATCACTGCCTTAGTTGCTCAGCTCACCTGTTGTCTGTATTTCTTTAATCATTTTCTGGGCTGTCTCTCGCGCTTTATCTATATTTCCTTCGCACTTCAGAAGGCGAGAAGCAATCATCAACTCATGTTTCGCCTTGTCCAGTTCTCCTTCTTTTTCTAATGCTAGTCCTAGCATCGCTCTATACATGCCTTCTTTGTACTTCGAAAGGGCATCTGCATGTTTGTCGTTCCTTTTTATATAGAATCCATACAGAAATATCGCGCTAAACGGAAAATCTAGAGTTGAATGATAATCTGCTTTATCAAAAGATTCAAGCCCGGGATTTGATAGATCTACGAGGTTACGAAAATAGTGAACAGCCATATCTTCATTTCCATCCTCCATCATAGATTTGGCGAGACTCTTTTGTTCCTCTTCGTATTTTAATTTTACCATAGAAACCACAACTTTGCTCGCATCTTTGCTTGCCCAAAGCGTGGGGAACATTCCTACTAGAGTACCCATAATGAAAACGACTACATACAAAAGTATCTTCTTTTTCACGATCTCCACCTAATTGATGCTATCTCCTTTCCTTCCACTTTCAGTTACTCTCTCAGAAGGATTTCGCGGGCCTTTTACTATGATACTCTTTCCTTATTGGTCTCGGAGAGGTCAATCAATATCGAATCCATGCCAAACACAGTGACAGTCTTCCCAACCGCTCCCGTTATTTTTACATATTTGTGCACCTTTTCCCCCGGCGCCAGCTCTTCCATCATCGGGACAAATGCAATCTTGCGTGTCTCCTGCCTTACATTTGTCTTCCGAAACGTAATCCGAGCATTTCGCAGAATAGACAAAAGGAGCAGCAATAACTAAAATAGAAAGATAGAAATATGTCCGGATTGGCATTTTCATCGTTCAGGCTCCTTCCATACTACGCAAAAAAAGCTGTTTATATTAGGCCAACTTGCCTTTACAACTCTGTTGCATATCACGACACGCCGATATTCCCGGAGGTCTACATGGATCTGCCTCGCAACGTCTTCTAGCATGGAAACAACACCATCTTCTTCTATTGTATTCCTTTATTTTCGAGCATTCGTCAAACCCCCATGAAGACCCTTTGCCCGTGACATCTATTGTATTAATAGGATCCCCTAACACATACCCATAAAGATTGGTATCCCCACCATCAAAGCGAATGGGGTCTTTTGCTGTCCACCGACCTGTCTCTGGGTGATAATCCCGAGCCCCGAAGCGGACTAAGTCGGTATCTGGATCGTACAGACCGCCGGCGAAGCCGAAGGGCTGGAAGCCTGGGTTGGTGTCGGTGAGAATCCTTCCGAATTCATCATAGTCTATGCGTTGGGCTATGGTGTCGTCTGCTACATTGACTACCAGCCGCGGGGATCCTAGGTGATTCGAAATGATTCGGTATGTCACCCCTCCTTTAACCATGTAATCGGGCACGTTGAATTTGCTGGCGTAGACGAATCTGCTTATGACTTGGTTGTTTTGATCTAGCTCAGCGATGGGGTTGAGCGCGTCTTTGTACAAAAAGATG
>JAAUYD010097335.1_pt1 | contig 27941 bp, 21 predicted proteins | sample 7278101 | NCBI WGS metagenome assembly JAAUYD01 (sample SAMN14350128, study PRJNA611818) | marine sediment metagenome | isolation source: surface marine sediment (0.6m) | place: French Polynesia: Moorea | collected 2018-08
TCAAAGATTGTAACGCGAGATTCTTGCCTCTTTCAGATTGCCTCGTAACTAGATGCTAATTTCTTAGCACCCCCGTCCGACCGACTCCACAAGCTTCTTGATGCAGCGCGGTCTTGGGGGTTCCCCCCATGAGCGACTGCATCAAGAAGCTTGTGGAGTCGGTCGGACGGGGGTGCTAAGAAATTAGCATCTAGTTACGAGGCAATCTGAAAGAGGCAAGAATCTCGCGTTACAATCTTTGATTTAATGGGAGAGTGTCAATATTCTTGGACTACCACTACCACGGTGATGTTATCAGAACCCCCACCATCTTTAGCTGCTTCTACTAAATTTTGAGCAATATCCTCACAAGATTCACTGTGATCAAAAATTTCTTGAATCGCTGGATCAGCCACTTCTTCCGTTAAACCATCACTACACAGTAAGAGGCGATCGCCAGGTTGAATATCGAGTTGGTCGATTTCCGGTTGTTGGGTATCTTTGCGCCCTAAACATTGAAATAAAACGTGCCGTCCTGGATGGGTTTTGGCCTGTTCTGGGTCAATATCCCCCTTTTTGAGGGCCCTGGCTACCCAGGTATGATCTTCGGTGATTTGTTCTAAGTTACCATCACGGATACGATACAATCGGGAGTCTCCTACATGGGCTCGTAAAGGTTGTTCTCCCCGAAACAATACCACAACGGCGGTTGTTCCCATTTCTCCCCGTTCAGGATGGTTCTGTTGGTCTTCTAATATCCCTTCGTTCGCTTTTATAATCGCTTCTTCTAAGATGTCATGGGAAGAAGCTTCAGATTCCCAATACTGTTCTAAATATTCTTTAATCCGTTGGGTTGCAATCAGACTAGCTTCTTGCCCTCCTGCGTGGCCACCCATTCCGTCTGCGACCACAAAAAAACGTCCCTCAGGATCGATGTAAAAATTATCTTGATTGACCGATCTCAACAGTCCTGGATCAGTTAGACCTGTGAAGCGACGATTCATCATTGGTGAATTAGTTAAATTAGAATAAACAATGGTCGTTAAGCCTGTAACTAAAGTGTTGGCAAAAGTCCCTACCTATAAAATCTTATCAAAAAATCCACGCCTGGTCATCATCAAACTATTTATATTGCTAGGTCAGTGTTCCAAGCCTGTTGTTTAAAAGATTCTAAAAAATCCACCAGTAAATCGTATTTAACTGGACGGGAAAATAAAAACCCTTGCATTTTATAACAACCCAACTGCTGCAAATGTCTGAGTTGGGTTTGAGATTCAACCCCTTCTGCAATACACTGAATCTTTAAACAATCGGCCAGAGAAAGCACACTGTTGACAACCCCTGATTTGCGTAGATCATTGTCAATATTTTCAATAAATATTCGATCAATTTTTATCGTATTAATGGGTAGATCTAATAAATATCTCATTGAGGAAAAACCTGTCCCAAAATCATCTAGAGCTAAACGGATACCTAATACATTAAAATGCTCAATGATCTGATTGACTGAATTAATATCTTTCAATAATATGCTTTCCGTAATTTCTAGCTCAAGAGAATCACCAGGAAGATCATATTTAGACAATAAACTTTCTAGAGATTCAAGTAATTTTTTGGGCTTGAGAAACTCTTGGGCTGAGAGGTTAACAGCAACATAAAGTTGAGGAGTTTGCTGACGAAGTTGTTTGATATGTTGTAAGCTATTTTCCAATACCCACTGAGTAATTTCACTAATAGAATTATTTTCTTCAGCAATAGGAATGAAATGATTCGGTGTTAATAACCCTTTTTCGGGATGTTGCCATCTTACCAATGCTTCAATGGAGCTTACAGAATGGGTTAAGCAGTCAATTTGCGGTTGATAAACTAGACGTAACTGATCATTTTCGACTGCCTGAGTAATGGAATTTTTAACCATTAAGTGCCACTGAAACTTTTGGGTTAACTCAGGACAGTAAAACTGAAAATTATTGCGACCTTTTCTTTTTGCCTGATACATAGCCAGATCCGCCTGTTTAATTAGTTCAGTAGACTCTTTGCTATCTTTTGGGTAAATACTAATGCCAAGACTACAACCGATGGAAATTCTATGATTTTTAATATAAAAGGGTTGCTCTAATGCTAGGGAAATTCTTTTAGCAAGGTCTGGAATAATCTCAGGATCATCAATGTTATTCCAAACAACAACAAATTCGTCCCCTCCAAGTCGGGCGACAATATCAACTTTTCTAATGTTTTGTTGGAGACGTTCAGCCACTTGAACCAGTAACCCATCACCGATTTCATGGCCTAAAGCGTCATTAACATTTTTGAAATGATCTAAATCAATAAAAGCAATGGCAAATTGATTATTTTCTTGATCAGCAAGATCTAGGGTTTGTTCAACGAATAAACTAAATTTCACTCGATTGGGTAAACCAGTTAAAGCATCATGATGGGCTTGATATTCCATTTCTGTCTTTTTCTGACGCAAAGCAGTGGCCGTCTCATCCTGGGCCTTAATGCGCGTCAGTGTAACCCCCAAAAACCGAGCTAAAGGATTGAGAAATTGTAAGAGTTCTTCTGGATCACTTAGCACTTCTGTTGAGGCAATATTGAGTACACCATCAATTTTTTCGCCAATATGAACGGGGACTGACCATCCAACTTCTAGTCCAGATTTAGCTAAAATTTGATGTTCAGGAGATTGAGACTGTCTCAAACAAGGAATCACGATGGATTGCCCTGTCTTGAACGTTTTGCCCACTGATGTACCTTCTATGGGGACTAATGCTCCCTTGGGAATGACTGTATTGCCCGTTAAACCAATAACCTCTAAGTGTCTTCCATCTTCTGTGGGAACGGCAAAACTAACGCGATTAGCGGGTAAAATTTTGGCCACTGCTTTGGCTGTCCATCGAAACACATCCTCTTCTACCAATGCTGAAGAAAGCTGACGACCAATATCATTTAGCACTTCCAGTCGTTCAGCTTGAATTCGGTAGCTTTCCATGGCATGATGGGTGGCTTGAAACAGTTCTTGTCTTTCCAATTGTACGGCAATGAGTGCGGCTACCTGCATCAAAATTTCACCGGCTTGGGCATCATATAAGTCAGGAATGCGACTGGCAACATTAATCGAACCTAACACCCGATCAGACACTATCAAGGGGGCATTGATAAAAATATCGAATCCATCTAGGGCTAATTTTGATTTATCAAAAAGAGAGCTATTGATGTCTGTTTTTTCAATATTGAGTTTTCCCGTAGCGATCGCACGCCCCACACTGGTTCCCTCTAAAGTTAAGGGAAAGCCAATGGGTAAGACATCTGTTTCCCCCTGCAAGGAATAGACCCTTGCTTGCTTACTATCACTTTCCAAAAGCACAACACTCGCCCGATCTGCATAGATCAATCTAGGCAAATAGGTTACTACTGCATTAAAAATTTCTATTTTGCTGGTGGATTTGGTTAGGGCAAGGATCAGACTTCCCAACATTAGGGGGTTACAGGATAGTTGTCCTGATGAAACTCCATTATTCATGGATCTATCAGAGGTCATGGGAGAGATTGTAGGGGTTTTCTAAAAGAATACTTGAAAAATATTTAAAAATTTTATTTTTTTTTAATATTATGACAAATCAGACTCAGTGTTTGATTGAGTCAACCCTCAAGTTTTATGTGTTAGCGATCACATCAATTATAGAAATAATAGGATAACCGAAGTTCGATTAAAACATTTTATCTAAACGATTAATGCGACGTAGAAGACGAATAAACCCCCATGCAGGAACCAATCCCAAGATAATTGCTGCGATCGCGATTTTAATATAACCATTGATAAACAAAAGAGTCCCACAAATGACTAAGGCACTTAGAAACACGCTGTAGTTGGTGGCCATTTGCATCATACCTAGACGGCGTAATAAACGATCAGATTCCACGGAACGGACCCTTAAACGAATGTCCCCCCGATCCAACTTTTCTATGGTGTCATCTATGCGTCTGGGTAAACTCAAAGCCGTATTACTGACTTGAGTTGCTTGACGAGTAATCTCGTCTATGATGCTATTTCCTGTGTTACCATCCATATCAGTGACTAATTCTAAGGCAAAGGGTTGAGCCACTTCCATAAAATTAAAATTGGGATCTAATCCTTTACCTACTCCTTCTAAGGTAGAAAAGGCTCGCATCACAAAGGTAAAGGTAGCAGGAAAGCGAAAGGGCTGATCATAAGCAATTTCATACAAATCATCGCTTATTTCAGCAATAGATTGCTCTTCAAACGGTTTGTCCATGAAGTTATCCAACATGAACTGCACGGAACGACGCACTGGACCCATATCCTCAGTTGGACTCAACGCCCCCAAAGCGACCAAAGAAGATACCACGCGATCGCCATCTTTTTGAGCAATACCAAACAGGGTATCCATTAATTTTTCTCTGACATTGGTATTAATGCGCCCCATCATACCAAAATCATAAAAAATCAACGATCCATCCGTATCTACTGCAATATTGCCAGGGTGAGGATCAGCATGGAAAAAACCATCGTTGAGCAGTTGACATAAATAAGCTTTTGCTCCTAACTTAGCCAATAACTTACGATCTAAACCTGCGGCCTCTAATCCTTCATAATGACTAATTTTAATGCCTGGAAGGTATTCTAAAGTCAGCACACGGGGGGAAGTATAACGCCAATACACCCTTGGCACTTTGACCCAATTTTCACCCCTAAAGTTACGCCGAAAAGTGTCAGCGTTTTGGCCTTCATTGAGATAATCTGTTTCTTGCCAAAGAATTTTACAACATTCTTCATAAATCCCAATCCAGTCCCGTCCTTTTCCCCATTTTGGATGATTTTGGAAATAATAAGCAATTTTCTTTAAGATAGCTAGATCAATAGTAAAGAGTTGTTTGAGGCCAGGCCGTTGAACTTTAACAACCACTTCTTCCCCTGAGTGAAGTTTCGCTTTATGAACTTGACCTAAACTAGCTGCAGCAATGGGAACGGGATCAAAATTGCGAAAAAGCTTGGATAATGGCTTTCCTAAGTCTTTTTCAATGATTTTACTCACTTGTTCGTAGGTAAAGGCAGGAACTTCATCTTGTAGTTTGGAGAGTTCTTCTACATACTCAGCCGGAAATAAATCCGCACGAGTTGAGAACAGTTGTCCTACCTTAATAAAGGTTGGACCCAAATTTAACAAATTTTCCCGTATCCAAACCGCTTGTACTCTACGCCTAGCAGCTAATTTTTCCTCCGTAAAGCCACCTTGATAGCTCCATTTTTTGCCATTACGCCAAAAACGGAAGAGCAAGGAAAGAACAAACCGCCAAATATCGATACGACGGCGATTAATCGAGTAATTTTCTCGGTTCCAACGGTATTTTTCGGCGGTTTCTAGTTGAGTGATGCTTTTGGGAACAGAAGCACCATTTTTCTTTACTAGAGATGATTGGGTGTTTGATGACAGGGCAGACACTCGGTTTCTTGGGGTTTTACTAATTTGGGCTTATATAATAAATTTAAAAGTTTGAGAAAGAATTATGCCTTTTGGCTACGATAATTCTTCAATTCTGCTTTAAGACGAGCAATTTCAGCCCGTAAGTCATCAATGGTTTCTTGAAGATCCACAGGAGAACCGTTATCAGTGGTGGTGGTGCTACTGTTACCTTGGGTAACATCGCTTTCGGCTCTTGCTTGCACTTCTTCGATGAACTGACGGAGATTTTCTCTTTGTTCAGCATCAAACTTACCTAACTCGCTCAGGGCGTTGGTTAGAGACTCTTCTACTTTCTCACTGAGGACTTCAGCAAAGGCTCTACCTAAAAAGAAGGCGTGAAGAACAGGATTACTCATCTGATAAACTTTGTTAACGCTTTTGTAACAAATTATATCTTGCTTCTTGAAAAAATGTCTCCTAGACTCCTGAAATATTCTATTTTTAACTCTATCGAACTCAGGTTATTTGAATTTGTCTGCTGGTCAATCTGTGCTATACTAGGGGATGCAATGTGCAAAGCGCGGATGTGGTGGAATCGGTAGACACGCACGCTTGAGGGGCGTGTGGCTTATGCCATGCGAGTTCAAGTCTCGCCATCCGCATTGATTTGTTTTTATTCCCGCTTCAAGGATTGATGGCCAGTCGCTACCTTGGAGAATGTGTTTTCACATTTGTACCGAATGGTGTGGACTTGAGGTTTCTAGGGTACTTTCTCTCACCACAATGATTATGAAGTTGTCTTCTGTTGAGGATTAAAGTGCGAACTCTACGACCTAAAGGTTATAAAGGATGTCAATAAAGATAACAAGCAGTTACTCCATCGACAATCAATATCAGAAATGAAGCCTTACGGATGCTCTCGTTAGGAAGTAGCGAGACTGCCAATGGAGGGAGTGTAAGACAGCTAGGGGGTAAAATTTCTTGCCTCTTAGACGCAACTCCCAATGAAATTGGAAGCCCCAACTATATTGCTTGCAATTAGTTGGGGTAGTTCACGAATATGGAGTTAACGTTATTTGAGTTGTAACTCGATATCCTCAATTATGTTTAAGCCAGTCCCACTAACTTCTGACTCAGTTCCCACATCCGTTCTGCTTTAGCTTCATCTTGAGCTTGAGGTGAAACAGTTTGCACAAAAGACTTGCGGCCTTTTTTCTGACGGTTTCCCCAACTCCAATAAGCCCCAGATTGGCTGTATTCTGGTTTTGTGACGATATCCGCCACCCGTTCCCCGGCTAATTCTTGGGAAACATAACCCCCTGTAATATTCTTCTGGAACCAAGGGAAGATTTTTTGAAAGAGGGGATAATGGTTACGGAATAAGGGTGTATCTGCAACGCATCCAGGATAAAGAGAACTAAAAACGATGCCAGTGCTTTGATGATAGCGTCGATGAAGTTCCCGCATAGTCAAGACATTGCACACTTTACTATTAGGGGTCGAAGTGATAGTTACCTATCACAACTCCCATTCAGAACCGTGCATGATACTTTCGCGTCACACGGCTCCTAGTTTACCTTCCCTTTGTCATAGGGGCGGTTACAAGCATATTGTCTCCCCAGTAGTAGTTTTCTGGGAGTGTGTCAGCCCTATTTAGGCTTCCATCAGTGCTTGTTTTTGTATCGTGACAGTGCCGATGTAATAGTTGTAGATTGTTGTATTCATCCCTTCCGCCTAGTGACTTGGGGACTATATGGTCGATTTCTACAATATCGGTAGGCATAAAGCTTTGTTGGCAATGGTTGCAGCGTCCTTTTTGTTTCTCTATGAGTTTTGAGACTCTAGTAGGGGTTTCTGGATACTTACCCATTCTTTTACTCCAATATGTCCAATTTCCGTCATAAGGTGAGGCTTCTGGTTTTACGAGTGTGTGTCTTACGATTTTGGTCTTGGAGTGATAATAGAGGGAATATTTATCCTTCGTTTGAAATGTCCAATGACCCATTTTTCCGTCGGAAAAGTATTTTCTAAGTTTCTCGTATCCTGCGTGACCTGTTCTGCTTACTGTCCATGCTCTTAACAAAATCCACATATAGTAAATTAAGGATTCAAAGGTTTCGTTACTACAAACTGTTTTGTAGTAATTACACCATCCTATGATTACTGGGTTAATTTCTCTGATGAGAACCGCTTGAGGAGCTTTTTTGTTCTTTTGAACTATTCTTTTTAGTTCCTCATGGTGAGCTTTGATTGATTTTTCGCTAGGTCTTATGAAAGTCTTGAATTCCATTAATCTCATACTGTTTCCCATGTGTGTTTTCCATCCATGGTGTTTACCTACGTAGTAGGAACGTATATTGAATCCCAGAAAGTCAAAACCAGGTTTAATTTTCTTCCCATTTATCTCTATCTCATTAAGAGTGTGACATATACGGGTTTTTTCTGGTTTTAATTCTAACCCAACTTTCTTTAACCATTGTGAAATCAATTTCTTGCATTGTTGAATAACTTTTAGTTCATTGTGTAGAACTACAAAGTCATCGGCATATCTGATGATTTTGGGTTTGTAATGTCTATAGATGTTTCCATCTTTCCTGAAAGTGTCAGGATAGGAATTTTCAATATCCCTAATCATTCCATCCAATGCGATGTTTGCTAACAGGGGTGACATGGTTCCTCCTTGGGGGGTTCCTCTACCTGTTTTTTCAAATGTGCCGTTATCCATAACTCCTGCTTTTAGCCATTGTTTGACTAGATGCTTCAGGTTGTTTGGACATTCTAATTTAGACAGTAGGTAATCATGGTTAATTTGGTCAAAACATTTAGATATATCGGCATCCAAAACATATCTAGGTTTTATCCTAATTGTTGAGAATATCCTTTGTATTGCATCTTGTGCTGACCTGCCTGGTCTGAAACCGTATGATGTTCCCTCAAATTGAGCTTCCCAGTAAGGTTCCAGGGCTAATTTAACCAAGGTTTGCATTGCTCTATCTTTGATGGTTGGTATTCCTAGGGGACTTGCTTGGTGCGCTTTCCAACCGCCGTGCAACAACGGTTGGGTCGCATCCGCTTTTTCATCCTTACCTGGTTTTGGAATCCATATCCTTCTAAGTGGTTTGGTTTTGTACCCTTTGACTTTTAATTCTTTGACAAGTTTCTCGCGTTGTTGAGGGTTTATAACTTTTATTCCATCAATTCCGGCGGTTTTCTTGCCCTTGTTATCCTGGGTTACTTTCCTTACACTTAAGAGCTTTGCGTAGTGTGACTTCATTAGGAGTTTTTGGAGGTTTCTAGCTTTTGCTTTTTGTCCCGACTTAACCGCTTGAAATATTCTTTTTTGCAACTTGAAGACTTTACGCTGGACTTTTGCCCAGTTGATGTTCTTCCATTCATTCGTAGTCTTGAAACTCGCTTTTGACATTTTAATTACTACTAGAGACTATTTCTTCTGGGTAAACCGAGGAACGTCAGCTTATCCATATCCATTACAGATAGGCTTTGGCTTCTTTCCTCATCTCACCCCCATAGACCTTGCGCTTAAGTTTGTCACTACTCACCCTTTCGACCTTTTTGGTGAGAGAATCTATGGGGTTTACTCGTTCCGTTAGTTAGGGTGTATTGGTTTTAGGTTCCGTCTATCCTCCGAGTTACTTCTAGGAGTCGGTGTAGATGGGTCAGACATCCCTCTACTTTTCATCTTTGTTCTCTTGAACGCAGCGTTTCAAACAGTTTTCGCTACATAGCCTTAACGAAGGTTCAATTTGACGGTTCGTTTTCACTAACCATGACCAATTGGCTAAGAGATGATTTGACTTTCTGTTTAAGTCTCACATTCCATTTAATCCAGCTTCAATCCATGAGTTACTAATTCATAAATTGTGGATTATGCCGTAACACTTAGGGGGTTTAGTCCCTTTGACTCCGTGTTGTATCTCCTTTAGATAACTAACTAACAGTTATTAACTTAGGTATATTTACTTTTCGGTAATCCCTACTTAGTTTATTCGGTAATTTCTACGTAACTTTGTATAGTTTTGTAAATTTGACCCTACTTCCTAAGTTAATGCTTGATTCGTTCCACGATTGGTGGTTAACTTTCTCAAGCAACGAGTCGCACATCTTTGTAAGCTTTTACTGGTTCAAACTTTTTGCCATCAATCATAGAAATGGGTTCTTTAAACCCGTCAGCAAACCCGTCTAAATTACCTAAGTCGGGACGAGGGGGAATTTTACCCCCTAATTCATCGGGGTTATGGGTAACGGTGCCTAAAATAACAACTCGCTTTTCAGAGGCAGAAGAATTTTTAAGATCCTCTAACATTAAATTACAGAGAAGAAAATGGCCTAAATGATTGGTAGTCATACTTAATTCATAGCCTTCAGGACTCCGTAAGGGTTCTTTGAGTAAAGGCATATAAATAGCAGCATTACACACCAAAGCATCAAGAGACTTTCCAGTAGCACGAAAATCTTTGACAAACTGTCTCACACTGTCCAAGCTACCCAAGTCGATGTGCATCACAGTATAGCTATCTAAAGATATTCCTAAAGACTGGGCTGCTTGGTGGGCTTTTGGTTGATTGCGACAAGCCATAACCACGTGCCAACCTCTATCCGCTAGGGCTTTAGCAGCGTATAAGCCTACGCCTGATGAGGCCCCTGTAATTACCACTGTTGATTTACGATTTTCTACCATATAGATTGAGACTCCCAAAAGGTTTTATTAACAAAGATTCAGAATCTCACACCACGTTTTAATCAGGTAATTATGTAATGTGCCAAATTTTAGGGGACATTGTAAAGAGGTTGTCCTTATCGCCTCACGGGGTGACAACGAGCATCAAGTCAAGATAGGGTGTAGGGGGTAGGGTGTGGGGTGTGAGGTTTATTCTCCCAGTCTCCAGTCTCCCCTTGCTACCAATACCTAGGAGCGAAGCAAAGATCACCCAATTATTTTCCACCAACTCCCATCCTACCCTCGCGTAACTGATGTTATTTAATGTCCACTCAAAGTTTAGGGCGATCATCATATTTTCCCTACACCCCACACCCTACATCCTGTTCAAGCTGTGAACTTATCGTGATACCGGAAAGGGACGCAGGTGAGGCAAGGGAAGCCGAGGTCAGAAGGGATTATTTTCGATGTTTTTAGAGTAAATGAAAGATAATTTAGAGTAAATGAAAGATAATTGCATCACATTAATAAAGATGATCTTATTTCCGTGATTACATGGAAAGTGTAATCAATTACAAAATCTAAAAATAGATTAAATCACATACCTAAATTTAATATCTCTGCTACTATATTAAACAGATAAAAAATAGTTGTTGTCGTTGAAAACATGAAGAAGAGTTAAGATGATATGAAAATTTATAGACAAAAATATCTAGATACATCAAGCTATTTTTTGCTCCCTCTGTGGAACCTATGTATATCGCCTAAAATACAAGTTTTCATACGTAGATAAAAAAATTTTTTTCTTAAAACTCACGCAGATCTTCGGTGATTTTTTGCTGACAAACTGATTATTATAAAAACATAAAGAAAACAACAGGAGCCAATCCAATGAAATGCACCCAATCCTTCGCTACTATCTTAACCGTTGCTTTAACTGCTAGTATTAATGTTGCTGCAATTGCTGCACCTATTAACGTTGAAAATATTAACGAAAACAGAATTGAAAAGACAGAAAATAATAATAAGTCTGATAAAAATAGTAAGCCTTCTCAACAAGGTTCTCAAGGAGGTAAGTGTCCCACATATCCTTACTGTTAAAAATCAAAACAATGAAAATTACAGGTATGAATCAGGCACTTGAAAAAAATAGATAAGGTTTTATAATTCAAGAGTACACATTAGAAGAATCTTTTTTCTTCGCTTAAACTCTTAAAAAAATCTATAGAAATGCCTAGATCATATCTATCAAAACTAAAGATTTATGTTTGGCCAATCACTATTGGACTGGTTCTGAATTATTTTGATGCTGTTTCTTTAGTTTCAGCACAAGAAGTATCAGCAGATAATACCCTAAAAATACCTACTGAAGTACAAAACCAAGGAAATGAGATTATTATTACAGGTGGTGTGACAGAAGGTAATAACTTATTTCACAGTTTTAGTACATTTTCCGTTCCCAATAATTTGGAAGTTCAGTTCAATAATGGTTCAAATATCGTTAATATTATTAGTCGTGTTACAGGCACGTCTTTATCTAGTCTTGAGGGAAACCTCAAGGCAAATGGTATTGCAAATCTAATTTTGATCAATCCTAATGGAATTAGATTTGGACCGAATTTTAAGATCAATATTGGTGGTTCATTCCTTGCTAGCACGGCTGAAAATATTATATTTAGAGATGGTAGTCAATTTAGTGCGACTGATCATCAATCCCCAACATTACTAACAATGAGTATTCCAGTCGGGTTGCAATTTGGGTCTAATCCAGGAACTATTACTAATGAAGCAACACAATTGGGGATTAACTCGGGTAATACTATTGCTCTTGTGGGAGGAAAGATTGATTTTTCAGGGGGTAGTATTACCGTTGAAAACGGAAGAGTTGAAATTGGCAGTGTAGGGAGTCATAGTCAAGTTCAATTAATTTCTACCAATTTAGGATTTGAGTTAAGTTATCAGGGTGTTGAGAATTTCCAAAATATTTCCCTATCTAACAATGCTCTTATTCAAGGAAATAATTCTGATGTACAACTACAAGGACAGACAATCACATTAAGTGAAGGAGGAAGAATTCTTAGTCAAACAAGTAATTCTCAGTCAGCAGGAAATATTACTATTCGAGCTTCAGAGTCATTGAAAGTCATTGGTGACACACTCGAAGATACGACAGATGCCTCCATTTCCTCTGCTCAACCAGCTCCCACAGTAACAGGTAATAGTGGTAACATCTCTATTCAAACTAAGCAACTTATAGTACAGCAAGGAGGATTTCTTTCGGCTGTTACTCTTGGAGAAGGGCAAGGTGGTCGGTTGGAAATAGAGGCTTCAGAATCTGTTGAAATAGTTGGAACTGGTTTTTTTTCTCCTAGTTTGCTAACAACGTCTACTGGTGGCCAAGGAGATGGTGGAGCGATTCAGATTAATACAAGGCGATTGGTTTTACGGGAAGGTGGACAAATATTAGCCGTGACAGGAGATAATGGTCAAGGTGGAACAATAACCCTAGATGCTTCTGAATCAATACAAGTCAGTGGTAGTGGTGTCATCACAAGTCGAAGTCAAAATCAAAAACGTAATGTTTCTAGTCAAATTTCAACTGAGTCAGGATTTATAGATCTAGGGTTATTAGGATTTGCCCCAGGGGGAAACGTTAATATCAATACCAATCAACTAACAGTCAGGAATGGGGGTATTATTTCCGCAGGAAGTTTAGGATCAGGTAACGCAGGAAACGTCAATATTACAGCCAATTCTATCTTTTTGGATAATCAAGGGGTAATCACAGCATCCTCTGAAGGAACGGGAAACGCAGGAAACTTAACTATTAACACCGATCAATTAACGGTTAATAATCGCTCAGAAGTAGCGGTTAGAAGCATTGGAACAGGTCAAGGGGGTAATTTAACCCTGAATGCAGGATCTATTTTTTTGGATAGAAAAAGTCAACTCAGTGCTACCAGTGAAGCCTTAGATCCTGAAACTGCTCTAAAATTGGGTTTAGATCCAGAGTTACTCGAATTAGATAATGGGTCAGCCAATGCAGGAAGTTTAACCATTACCACTGATAATCTAATGGTTAATAATGATTCAGAAGTGACAGTTAGTAGTTTTGGATTAGGCAATGCAGGGGATATTAATGTACAAGCAAGGGATATTGTTTTAGATCATAGTAGTCGTTTATCTGCTGAAACCGCTTCAGGGGAAGGGGGAAATATTCGCCTCAATGTAGATCAATTGTTAACCTTGCGTCGTGATAGTACCATTTCCACCACCGCAGGAACAACAGGAGGACGGGGAAACGGAGGAAACATTGATATTAATGCCCTGTTTATTATTGCGGTTCCCACAGAAAACACCGATATTATTGCTAATGCGTTTTTAGGTCGTGGAGGAAATATCAATATCAATGCTGCGGGGGTGTTTGGAATTGAAGAACGAGAAAGATTAACGCCCTTAAGCGATATCACCGCTAGTTCTCAGTTTGGTCAAGTGGGCAATGTTGGTATTAACCGTCCTGATGTGGATCCTCAACGAAGCTTAGTTAAACTGCCTGATGAAGTAGTAGACGCGAGTAATATTATTGTCGATGTTTGTCGTCCAGGTGGGGCTTTAACGAGGGGTGAATTTACCATTACTGGACGGGGTGGTTTACCCTCTAACCCCAATGAAGGGATAGACAACCCTACAGGATTAACCGAATTAGGTTATCCTAATATTGATTCATCAAATTTTGTCCCTTCGGAACAAGATCCTTCTTCTCCTGGTTCTCAACGCAACCCTAATCAAAGTGAGACACACACACCGACCATTGTCGAAGCACAAGGATGGATAATTGATGCTGATGGTAATGTTGTGCTAACAGCACAAGCACCTACTGTGACTCCCCACAGTTCTGGTTTAAGCCCTGCTACCTGTTATGATTTGTCAACCCGTAACTCGTCTCCCTAACTTATTGTGTCGTTGTTTTTGTCTTTTCTGGTTGAGTGGTGTGTTTGCGACTAAAGTAATGGCACAATCTTTTGATAATGGGCCAATTCCTCCCACTTCTGCCCCTAAGTTACCTCAACCTGTTCCGTTACCTGAGACCCCCTTAACCCCTCCTAATAGTAATCCTGTCACTATAGATGAAGGTTTGCCGAATATTCCAGGAACCATTACGGTTAAACAATTTCGTTTTGAAGGAAATACCGCTTTTAACACAGAAGAGTTAAGTAAGGTTGTTCAAAGTTTTGTCGATCGCCCTTTGACCTTTGTGGAGTTGTTAGAAGCAAGATCGGCTATTACTCATTATTATGTTGATCGCGGTTATATCACGTCTGGGGCTTATATTCCCCCCCAAACCATTGAAAATGATATCATTAGGATTAAAATTATCGAAGGTCAACTAGAAGACATCCAAGTGACCGTCGAAGGCAGACTCAATCCCAATTATGTACGCGATCGCTTAGCATTAGGAGGACAAACTCCTTTAAATATTCCTCGTTTAGTGGAATCTTTACAACTGCTACAATTAAACCCAGTTATTGATAGTATTTCAGCTGAATTAACCCCAAGTCCACGTCCAGGTAATAATATTTTAGTGGTTAAAGTTGTCTCTGCCCGTTCTTTTTATCCGAGTCTTATTTTCGATAATGGCCGTAACCCTCAAGTGGGAGAAATTCGTCGGGGGTTTAATCTAGAAGAAAGGAATTTATTGGGGTTTGGGGATAAGGCAGAATTCAGTTATTTTAATACGGATGGAAGTGATGATATAGAAATTACTTATCAAGTTCCTGTGAATGTTTACAATGGAACCGTTGAGGTGGGATATAGAAGTTTAACAGGGGAAATTATTGAAGAACCGTTAGAGATTTTAGACATTAATTCTGATTATCAAAAGTATTTTTTTCGCTTTCGACAACCCATTATACAAACCCCCTCTCAAGAATTCACGTTAGGTTTAGATGTTGATCATCAAAAGAGTAAAACCCTCTATTTAGATGGACTTGCTTTTCCATCTCGGGGATCTGATACTAATGGAAGAACCCACATTTCTACGATTCGATTTTCTCAAGAATGGGTAGGAAGAACAGCAACGGAAGTGCTATCAGCAAGGTCAGAATTGAATTGGGGAATTGAAGCATTTGGCACTACAATACCTTTTGATTTTGAAGTTAATCCTGATACCCCTTACAGTAACTATTTTTTATGGCGAGGACAAGCACAATGGGTGAAATTATTAGCCGATGATACTTTATTAGTAGTTAGAAGTGATTTACAGCTTGCAGATCGTCCTATTGTTTCTTTAGAACAATTTTCGTTAGGTGGTTTAGGAAATGTTAAAGGATATCGTCAAAATTCTTTGTTAACAGATAATGGTGTTTTTGTTGGAATGGAACTACATTTTCCTGTTTATCGTCTCCCTAGAGATAAATTTGTGGTGCAACTTGTGCCTTTTTTAAACTATGGTCAAGGATGGAATAGTGGAAATGATCCTGATCCTCCTATTAATGAATTAGCTTCCGTTGGTGTCGGTTTACAACTCCAATATGGTAATTTTTTTAATGCCCGTATTGACTGGGCTAACCCCTTAGGAAAAGACTTGTTGCAAGGAGGTAATTCTTTACAAAATGATGGCATTTTTTTTACTATTACGATTAGTCCTTAACTAAGTCAGAAGACTGAAAAACCAACTCCCAAGCTCCAATCTCCCTGCTCCTCTGCTTACCCTACTAAAAAATAAAAATTCTTAACCGAGGAGTATTGGGCTATATCCCTGATAAAATCTAGCTTGTAGGTTTTTATGTCCCCACACCAGTTCCGTTAATTATTTTTGTCAGTAGAATCTTGTGAAGCAGAATTATTTGGAGAGTGGTTAAAAGCTTGACGATCTGGAAATAAAGTACATAATAGTTGATTAATATAAACTTGACCCACAACAGGAGCATTGTTATTATCAGGAGTACCATTGGGTTTGGTCGGAATTTCAGGAATTTCTATGACTTCTTCTAGTTCCGGTGCAGAATCTGCCCATAAGTCTTCCATTTCTTCGACAAATTCAGGTTTGTTAGTCTCAATTTTATTCGGTTGAGTATCTTTTTGATGATTATTAGTAATTACATGACCATTTTCTGAAGAACCATTATTATCTGCTTTTGTTTCTTCTAGAGACTCTGTTTCTGATGCTGAGAACTGACGAGAGCTATCACCCACTAATGATCCTGCTTCTATGGTGGTTCCTGACTCAATGGAAGTATTAATCACCGTTGTACAAGACCCCAGACAAACATTTTGGCCAATTTTACCTTGACCCACAATCAAAACCCCCGCCCCTAACATAGCACCGGATTCAATTTCAATGTCTCCTTGATAGGCATTAATTAAGGTTCCCATACCAATACAGGCCCCTTGGTGTATCACAATACGACAATTAGGGGCAGCTTGCAAAATAGTTCCAGGTGCAACAACAGCACCCTCATGGATAATAACCTCACCAATAATCGAAACGTCTGAACGACTTGGTGGTTGAATAAGGGGTAAAGGCATTACTTTATATCTCGTAGTGAGAAGGGGTAAGTCGCCTCACCCCTTCTACAAATCATTATGGACGTTGGATAATGGTTTCTAAAACACGCCGTTTGGCTTGAGGATCAATGCCGATCAAGCGCACATATTCCCCTTGATGTTCTGCTAAACAACCCTCTAAGGCTGCGATAACCTCAGTTTCACGGGTACTATCAATGGGAGAGCAACTTTGCCAAGACTTAGTACGGAAACGACGTTTATCGGCGTGTTCCGTTCCAATTTTATACCCTTGGTTGAGTAGGGAACGAACTTGGGCAACCGCTTCGCTAGTTAAATTACTGGTGGCGACACGACCATTGCCGTTAGTACTGCTTGAATAACTACCGGTTGGAGCAGAGACTGTCGCTGTAGCCGTTACTGTTCTTGCTCCATTATTGCTGGTTTGACCTGGCCGTTGAATAATGGTTTCTACCACCCGTCTCTTTGCTTGAGTATCGATACCAATTAAACGCACGTACTCTCCTGCATGTTCAGCTAAACAGCCTTCTAAAGCTGCAATCACTTCCGCTTCACGGATGCTATCGATAGGAGAACAGCTTTGCCAAGACTTGGTACGGAAACGACGTTTATTTGCGTGTTCCGTGCCAATTTTGTAGCCTTGGGAAAGTAAAGACCGTACTTGGGCGATCGCTTCAGAACTTAAACCGTCGCTGGCTGCTACCCCCCGTTTCGCTGTTCTAGGAGAAGCGACTCTGCTATTACTTTGAATAGTCCCAGATTCTCCTGGACGTTGAATAATGGTTTGAGATACCCGACGTTTAGCATCGGGATCAACACCGATCAAGCGAACGTATTCCCCTTGATGTTCCGCTAAGAGTCTTTGTATTTGGTTAATTACTTCAGATTCTCGCTTACTATCAATAGCAGGGCCAGTTAACCAAGATTTGGTTTTGAAACGACGACTGTTAGCATATTCTGTACTAACTGTCAAGCCTTGATGCAATAAGGCACGAATCTGGGAGGCAATATCATCTCCTACCTTACCATTACCATTACTGGCACTGCTAACAGGAGCATTAGTCACCTTACTCTTGGTGGTGGTCAGGCGACTGGGTTCTCCTGGGGTATCTTCAGGCCGTTGTACAATCACTTCGAGAACGCGACGTTTGGCTGCTTTATCAACCCCTAACAGACGAATATACTCCCCTTGATGATCTTGCAGAAAGGCTTCTAAGTCTCCTAATACTTGATCGGCGCGACCGTCAAAAGTCCCACCGGTTAACCAAGATTTTGTTTTAAAACGACGCTTATTAGCATATTCTGCCCCAATAGTATAGCCTTGGGACAGCAAGGAACGCACTTGAGCTACAATGTCTGAACTTAAACTCATACTTGTCACCGAATTTCTATAATCAGTCTGATTAATGTCTTTTATAGACTGCCCTAACTGTTGACGAATGGGGGTAATACAAGCCTTGTTTTCTGCGCACTGATACCCAGCCCGCAAAGCTTCATTAACTTGTACCACATGATGGGCAAAGTGCCGATCGCTATCTGTTACTTCAGGGAGGCGATCGGCTTGTTGTTGATTGGTAATGACAGCACCAGAGGGAACGTATTTTCCTGGAGGAATCTCTACGTCCTGAATCAAGGCGTGCATCATCACGATACAGCCTTGACCGACTCTGGCATTAAAAATAGTTGAGCGAAACCCAATAAAACAGTCATCCCCAATATAAGCAGGACCGTGAATCAACGCCATGTGAGTAATACAAGCTTGTTCACCGATCCAAACGGAATATTCTTGGCCATCATCTCCCACAACCCGTCCTTTTTCTAATCCATGAATCACAACACCGTCTTGAATGTTGGTTCCTTCACCGATATAAAAAGGAGTCCCCTCATCGGCTCTTATGGATGTTCCTGGGGCAATTAAAACGTTAGCCTCAACTTGAACATCTCCAATGAGGTTAGAAAAGGAATGTACGAATGCACTATCGTGGATTTTGGGTTCTGCGAGGGTTTGCGACCAAGGTGTCGGGGGTGCCGCCCTTTTGCGGACTACCATGACAATTTTCGTCCTCCTCCTTATAATTTAGTATCAGTTATTAGCAGACGCTTATGAGAGGCTTAACCTCGTTCTGCGTCTTTTTTGCTATACAATCGATTATTTTCCACCGTAACCGTATCAATAATTCCCACTACCAACGCATCTAAGGGACGGTGTTCCGTGCCATCGTCGATGCGAGCAGCACTACCTCTTGTTACTAATACCCATTCATTGACCCCTGCACCAACAAGATCACCAGCTACCTCATATTTAGGAAGTGGTTGCCCTTGAGCATCTATAAATTGAAGCAACAAGAGCTTTGTCCCTGTTAAACTGCGGGTTTTGTGGGTACTGACAACGGTACCTCGAACTTTGGCAATTTGCATTATGTTGGCGAATTACTGTCTATTTAGCGTCTAATGGGAACAGGATTGACACTTTCACGGAATTGTTCTACTGCTTCGGTGTAACGAATGGGTAAGACGTATTCGAGGTTTTCGTGGGGTCTAGCGATGATATGGGTGGATAACACTTGTCCACCGTTAACTCGGCCAGCATTGTCGATACCCGCAGCAACGGATGCCTGAACTTCTGAAACGTCACCCCGTACAATTACGGTAACACGACCACTTCCGATTTTTTCATAGCCCACTAGGGTAACACGGGCTGCTTTTACCATCGCATCTGCTGCTTCTACCACAGCAGGGAAACCAAGGGTTTCTACCATTCCAACAGCAATTGACATGAGTTTTTTCTCCTATAATTGATGATTGACTGTTTAATTCACCGTTCTTGTTGAATCAATACGGCTAATAGGCTCTAAACTGTTCCACTTCCTCGGTGTAGCGAATGGGTAGCACATATTCGAGGTTTTCATGGGGACGGGCGATAATGTGGGTAGATAAAACTTCTCCCCCATTGACTCGGTTGGCGGCATCGATACCCGCAGAGACGGACGCTTGCACTTCTGAAACATCGCCCCGCACAATGACCGTAACACGACCGCTTCCAATTTTTTCATAACCTACTAAGGTAACACGGGCTGCTTTTACCATCGCATCTGCTGCTTCTACTACAGCAGGAAAGCCCTTTGTTTCGATCATTCCAACGGCAATTGGCATTTTTAACTATCCTCGCTTTAAGGCCAAAACTAAATTTAATTAATGAGAAGCTACCATAAATTTTTCGTTCACCCGTTGGCTCTAGGCGGTAGAAAAAGCAGAAAAATGGTTGTCAGACTGGAGAATCTTTAAGCTGATAGATATATTTACCTAATGGCTTTTCTGATCTAATCCTGCTGAAACTTACTTTTTCCAGTGTCAAAAGACTGGGGAAAAATTTTCACGGGAGTAGCTAACTTATCAACCTTCTATATAAACAATAGAGAACCTTGGCCCCTTTGACAATATAAATCGCTATGATATTTTCTAATCTGATGGTTAATGAAAGTTAATAGTTAGGGGTAAATCTAGCCGTAATCTTGTCTTAGCTATGAGTGAGAGTTTTTCTTTGCATAGATTAAACGTTAAATTGTTAATACCTATTATACTTCCCACCCCTCCCACACTCCCTCAACCGAAATATTGATAAATGAGTCTCCCCCGTGAGCGTAAGTTTGTGCCTTCCCAGCAGTACACATACAAAAATACTATATTAGGATGAAAGAATAAAAAACCCACTTCTAAAGCATTAGAAGTAGGTCGGTTATGACGGCAATTAATTAATATCAGTATTGAGGAACATTTGGATCAACTTCTTGACTCCATGCAGTGATACCACCCTTCACATTGGTTCCTTGTACTCCTGCTTCTTGAAGAATTTTTAACGCTTTTGCTGATCGCCCTCCCATCTTACAATGGGCAATGACACGGTGAGCCTTAGCCAACGCTTTCACTTTCTCGATCCCTGAACCTTCTTCAATGTCAGGTAAAGGAACTAACACAGAACCAGGAATACGTGCAATTTCGTATTCATTAACATTACGTACATCAATTAATACAAACGCATCAGCCCCATGATCCATTAATTCTTTGAGATCCTTGACGCTAATTTCAGGAATCGCTGCTTTTTCTTCCGTTTCTGCTGCTTGGGCTTGAGGAATACCACAAAACTGTTCATAATCAACTAATTCTTCAATTACAGGCCGTTCTGGATTGGGTCGCAGTTTCAGTTCCCTGAAAGTCATATCCCAGGCGTTATACAACAATAAACGCCCACTCAGGGTATTTTTTGCCCCTAAAATAATTTTAATGGTTTCAGTGGCTTGAATGGTGCCGATAATGCCAGGTAATACCCCTAAAACTCCTCCTTCTGCACAGGAAGGAACCATTCCAGGTGGGGGAGGTTCAGGATATAAGTCGCGGTAGTTGGGACCCCCTTCGTAGTTGAATACTGTTGCTTGGCCTTCAAAGCGGAAAATTGACCCATAAACGTTGGGTTTATTCAATAACACACAAGCATCATTGGTAAGGTAGCGAGTGGGAAAATTATCGGTTCCGTCTACGATCACGTCATAAGGTTCCATGAGCTTGAGGGCGTTTTCCGAAGAAAGCCGAGTTTCGTACAAATCCACCTGACAAGCGGGATTTATCTCTAAAATTCGATCTTTTGCTGATTGAATCTTAGGTTTACCCACCCAAGAGGTTCCATGAATAATTTGACGTTGTAGGTTAGAACTGTCGACAATATCAAAATCAACAATCCCGATGCGTCCAATACCAGCAGCAGCAAGATATAGTAAAAGGGGAGAACCTAAGCCTCCCGTTCCGATACAGAGAACACTGGCAGCTTTTAAGCGTTTTTGACCGTCTAGCCCCACTTCTGGCAAGATAATGTGGCGAGAGTATCTTTCAATCTCTTCTTTGTTGAGTTCTATTGCTTCTAAATTAGGATTTAGCATAGGCGTTGTCATTAATTGACCTAATAACGCACGGTTTTTTGAGGGGCGTGAATTATCATTCTAGCAGATTTCACTGAGAGATTTGACTGCATATTAAGGCTTCTGAGAGAACTTTATAAACTCTTTAGATTTTTATCGTTGACTTCACCTGAGAAGTTTTCAAAATCAATTAATATTAAAGTCCAGACCAAAAAGTTATGCTTTAGAATCTGGTATGAGGATTTTAGACTCATAAAGCAGTGATTTAGCTTGTTAGAAAAGCTAAGAAAATGAATGTTTAAGTAATTAATATTTAAGTTAATTAACCAATTGTCCGTAGTCTTTGACTCAAGGAAACAGAGGCAACTCGCGGATCGTTGTCGAGGTTGTGTAGTTCGGCTGAATAAGTTGTGCCTGTAAATAAACATGGCGACAGGCGGTTGCGTAAATTTACGCCGCCTGGAACGTAGTTGTCCTCATTCACCCTAACAATAATCTCCAGTTCTTGATTCTCGGAAGTAATAGAGGATAAAATTGAAGACCCTCCCTTAATTTTGCGATAATTAGGAATCGCAGTAGTTTGAAAGTTTGTGAAATCTAGTGACATTGTTTTTTCTTAAATTAAAATACAGTTCATTCTACTGTAATTATAACTTACATATCTATCTTGCGTTTATCAAAAACATCGATGATGGTAGGGATTTTTCCAAGAAAAAAGCTTTGTAACGAGGCTTGACATCCTCGATACAAAAGCCACTTCTAAATTCCTTAAGTGCCAGCTAGATCCGCATAACCTCTTGGATAGCTTGAGCAGCTGAAACACGCCCAAATCCATAACGTTCGTGCCAATCATTATTGCCCTGGGTATCCTTACGGGCTGTTGATGTTAGAATATCTCTAATCTGATCAATGCTGAGGTCTATATTTCTTGATCGCGCTTCAGCCAACATTAAGGCAATTAATCCAGCCACAGCAGGAGCAGCCATACTGGTTCCATCCATCACCCGAGTGCCAGTCTCTGTTGAAGATTTAGCAGCCCGTACGTTGTGGCCTGGGGCTGAGACTTCAGGTTTCTGACGTCCATCACGGGTAGGTCCTGCACTAGAGAAATATGATAATGGTCGACTGCGTTTATGTGCATCGTAAGAACCAACAGCAATGCAAAGTTTTCCACAAGAAATAGAACCTAATGTGCAGTCATTGTTATTATTCTTAGTAAACTTTGACTGAACGGGATTATCCCGTTCGATCCATGCGTGGAAATTTCCATCAACAACATGATCACCCTCAAGACGAACTTTAAACAATCCACTCTTCACACCGGCCGATAAAAAAATGCCAATGTTGTTATCACCATTATCAGGGTCATGCAGGCGATTAGCAACTAATGCTATGACTATGCCATTCTTTTTAATTTCTATACTTGGGTCACCTGGTGCTACCGTAGCGATAACCTGTCCATTGGGGGCAAGAAATTCAACCGTAAAGCGATCTTGGCGAGAATACCATATTTCAAGCTCAATCGACCGTTGCAGTGTATTTAAAACCTCCCAATCAATTTCAATGGTTCCTCCTTGAACTAGCTTTCCAGAGTTATGAATACCATGATCATAGGAATTTCCAGCTGCTATGGTAACAGCACGGTTGTCGGCTGCACGCAACAAACTATCAATCCCCAAATCAACTAAGGTTTTTCCATCATGAGGGCCACCATTGGTTCCTAAGCTGATATTAACAACACAAGGGCGATCTTTAGCTTTCTGAAAAATATATTGTATTGCCTCTAGTAAACGCACAGAGTCCCCAAAGGAATGGTCTAATAAGTCAGCGGGTGCCTGTGGATCCTTGGCATGGGAAATATTAACAAAAATCAGATCCGCTTCAGGTGCCATTCCTGCTACACCAGTGCCATTACCGTTCCCAGCAGCAATATCCATTACATGAGTCCCATGAGAACCAGGATCAGCTGGATTTTCAAACCGAGCAGGGTTATAACCCATATTACCGTAAGGATCGTTGGTTTGCAAAGCCAAATCAATCTCACGCGAAGAAAACTCACGACCATAGCGATAAGGAGAAGGACTGGAAAAGGAAGTTGGCCCATCTTGATACCAAAATGATTCAATTCGAGTGGTCCCGTTACTATTACGAAAATTTTTATGAACCACATCAATCCCGTAATCAATCACACCCACAACCACACCTTTTCCTCCCTCTGTTTGATGATCAAACGGTAATGGTGGAGAGGTTGCTTCAGTTTCTTGAACCGTCGCATCCAGCAAAGGATATAATGGTTGTGCAGCCTTCAAGCTTTTCACGAATGTAGTGTTTTTTACGTTCTCTATCCGTCGACGTGGAATACGCCCAGTTACGATAAATTCCTTATCAGGGGTTTGACTAATTAGGTTGGGTTCACGAACTTCACTTAAACCTTCCCAATCGTCAAAGCTTGTCACGTTTGCAATAACTGATACTTCATCAGACTGATTTGAAGAAGTTGCTGCCCTCTGAATCCCAGATTGAGTACAGACAACTTCATACTGAAGTCGAGGATCTAAATCTGGACTAACCCGACTACGAGTTGTTTGTGTTTCAGAAAAAGTAAAAGTTTGTTGCGCTGTCATTTCTTTAGATTCTCCTTTTAATCAAGTGATGAGTTCCTTGAAATTCTGACTATATGATGACGATTTAAGCTGAAAAATCCAGGTTTATGCGCTAATTTTACTTCATTATCTCTTCAAATTGATCCCTCGTAATTACTGGCAACTGATCTATGATAGATAATGTCATAAAACTTTACTTATCTTCATGAGTGAGACGTTGTATCCCCTCAGACAAATCAAAAAAACGGTCAAAAAAACAGTATTATTCGGCAATAAACCCAGTGCTGAACTATTTGCTATCCTCAGCGTTTATTTTGTACAAGGAATCTTAGGTTTAGCCCGTTTAGCAGTGAGTTTTTTCCTCAAGGATGATTTGGGGTTAACCCCTGCCCAAATGGGTGCATTAATGGGTATTGCTGCGGTTCCTTGGGTGATAAAACCGCTTTTTGGCTTTATTTCGGACGGTTTGCCTATCTTTAGCTATCGTCGTCGTCCTTATTTGGTGATTTCAGGACTATTAGGTAGTTTATCCTGGATATTGTTGGCGACAGCAGTAACTAATGCTTGGTTAGCTACGGTTACGCTGTTGTTGACCTCTATTTCTGTGGCTATTAGCGATGTTATTGTTGACTCTTTAGTGGTAGAAAGGGCCAGAAAAGAGTCTTTAGGTCAAGCAGGATCGTTACAATCCTTAACTTGGGGAATGTCTGCTTTTGGGGGGTTAATTACAGCCTATTTAAGTGGTTGGTTACTCGAACAATTTAGCAATCAAACCGTATTTGAAATTACAGCAATTTTTCCTTTCATTGTGTGTATAGCTGCTTGGTTTATTGCAGAGGAACCTATTAGCAAAGATAAATTAATTTCTAAACAAGATCAGTCGTTAGTTAAACAACAAATAAAACAGGTTTGGCAAGCTATTAAACAAAAATCAATTTTACTGCCAACTGCCTTTGTTTTTCTTTGGCAGGCTACTCCCAATGCTGACTCTGCTTTTTTCTATTTTACTACCAATGAATTAGGATTTGAACCTGAATTCTTAGGGCGAGTTCGTCTGGTAACTAGCGTTGCTGCGTTGTTAGGAATATTTGTGTATCAACACTTTCTTAAAAATGTTTCCTTTAGAAATATTTTAGGTTGGAGTGTAGTAATTTCTTCTGCTTTGGGAATGACCATGTTATTGTTAGTTACCCATACGAACCGACTACTCGGAATTGAGGATCATTGGTTCAGTTTAGGGGACAGTTTAATTTTAACAGTTGCTGGTCAAATTGCTTTTTTACCTATTTTAGTTTTATCAGCTAGATTATGTCCTAAAGGTATCGAAGCCACTTTATTTGCTTTATTGATGTCCATTATTAACCTAGCAAGTTTATTATCCCATGAACTAGGGGCATTGATAACCCATTGGTTAGGAGTAACTGAAACTAATTTTGATAATCTTTGGTTATTGGTTATTATTACTAACTTATCTACTTTATTACCCTTACCCTTAGTCAAGTGGTTGCCTAATAATGATCCCCAGCAAGAAGAAATCAATAATGAAGAAAATACAAGTTACATGAGTGAAGCTTATGAAGGACATCCATTAGGTGCCGTTCCTAATAATGCTATAATACCTGAAGTTTTACCCTAATTTGTTACCAACGAGAATAAGTAAACTGTTTTGAAAACAACAAGAAATCATGACAAACCTAATTGACAAAAAAACGAAAAACTTATCCTATAACCCTCAACAATGGCAACAAGGTTATCAGTCTCAACCCAATGAATATGACTATTTTATTGAGGATATAGATGGTAAAGTTCCTGAACAATTACAAGGAACTTTCTTTAGAAACGGACCAGGATTATTAGATGTACAAGGAATCCCGTTACAACATCCTTTTGATGGAGATGGGATGATTTGTGCCATTTCTTTTTTACCTAATGGAAAAGTTCATTTTCGTAATCGTTTTGTTCGTACAGAAGGGTATGTCCAGGAGCAAAATTCAGGTGAAATGCTTTATCGGGGAGTATTTGGAACCCAAAAGCCGGGGGGATGGCTCAACAATGTTTTTGATGTTAAAGTAAAAAATATTGCTAATACTAATGTCATTTATTGGGGCAAAAAATTACTGGCACTTTGGGAAGCTGCTGAACCTTATCGACTTGATCCTAAAACACTAGAAACTGTTGGAATAGACTATTTAGATGGTGTATTAAACTCTGGTGATTCTATTTCTGCACACCCATGTTTTGATCCTGCTTCTAAATTAAATAATGGTGAACCTTGTTTAGTTAATTTCTCCATTAAACCAGGACTTTCCAGTAAAATCACTATCTATGAATTTGCCCCAAATGGTAGCTTACTAAGTCGTCATTCCCATACCGTTCCTGGGTTTTCGTTTATCCATGACTTTGCCATTACTCCTAATTATTGTCTTTTTTTACAAAACCCTGTTACCTTTAATCCTTTTCCCTATATTTTAGGGTTTAAAGGCGCAGGGGAATGTGTTGATTTCCATCCCAAAAAACCCAGTAAATTGATTATTATTCCCAGAACTTCTCCTGATGAAAAAATGAAAACTTTAGAAATAAATTCAGGATTTGTCTTTCATCATGTTAATGCTTTTGAAGAAGGAAATAATATCTATTTAGATTCAATTTCATATCAATCTCTTCCTCAAGTTCAACCTGACACTGACTACAAAGAAACTGATTTTGAACGTTTAGATCCTGGACAAATATATCGCTTCAAAATTAATTTAGACAGGGAAACTGTTAACAAAGAAATGCTTGAAAGTCGTTGTTGTGAATTTCCTTATATTAATCCAAATAATATAGGTAGAAACTATCGCTATTTATTTACCGGAACTGCTCATAATGATCAGGGAAATGCACCCTTGCAAGCCATCTTAAAACTAGACTTATTAACAGGTAAAAAACAGATACATTCTTTTGCACCACAAGGTTATGTCGGGGAACCCATTTTTGTCCCCAAACCCAATGCAACTTCTGAAGATCAAGGATGGGTTTTAGTCATGATTTATGATGGCCATAAACACCGTTCTGATATTGTTATTTTAGATGGAGAAAATCTAGAAAAAGAACCCATTGCTACTTTACATCTGAAACATCACATTCCCTATGGGTTGCATGGAAACTGGACATCTGAAGTATTTATCTAATATAAATAAGGGACAATTAATCAATTGTCCCTAACTATTTTGATAAATTTTTAGTGAATAAAAATCTTATCCAATTAATCACTAAGACACTTCTAAAATTAAAGACTTATCTCCTTGTTGAGTTTTCCCCTGTTCTAATAGTTCTAAAAAATGATTAATCTTATCAAAATCATAAGGAAAAGGAGGTTCCATCGGTCGATAATCTAAAGGATGAGACTCACCATGACGTAACACAGCATTCACTAATAAACAGTCTTCTGAACTTAAATTAATTGCCCCATGAGGAATCCCTGGAGGAATAGTAACCACTTGGGGATTATGTTCGCTTAAGGAAATATAATGATACTGTTTATTGTGCAGTGCAACCAGAATAAAACTACCCCGAACCACTAATAATTGATCCGTTTGAAAATGATGCACAAACAGTTCATCAATGGTTCCACTAGGAACTTCCACTAACATCGTCTCATCACTGGATTGTGGGGTGTAAAATTGTGACATTCCCCCTTGTATTGATTCGAGTTGGTGTAACGATATTCCTGGTTTTAAACTCATATTATTTTTCCTTTTTTTCTCTTTTTCCCTATCTTAACAATTCTTATCGTAAATTAATGTAAAGAATATTACATAATAGTCATATTATATGTAGA
>JAAUYD010265886.1_pt1 | contig 27900 bp, 24 predicted proteins | sample 7278101 | NCBI WGS metagenome assembly JAAUYD01 (sample SAMN14350128, study PRJNA611818) | marine sediment metagenome | isolation source: surface marine sediment (0.6m) | place: French Polynesia: Moorea | collected 2018-08
AAGGATACTGCTGGTCATTCAGGGGTGACACCCCTGAATGACCAAAAAATAGGGGTTTGAGGAGCGCAGTCGCACTCCTATTAATAACTCGAAATCCCTATTCATTCGTTGGAATGAGGGGTCAGACCTACCATTCGCCAGCAGTATCCTCAAAGAAGTCGGGGATCTGTGGTCCCTGGTGAATTAATGTGGTGAAGTACTAAAGATTTCCAGCCCCTGACTTGGGCTATGGGGTTAATCTAAAATAGACAACGGATATGTATTATCTACTTTCCAAAATCTAAAATCTAAAATCTAAAATTGGTTGACTAATCTCTACGGGTTGTAGGCGTTGTTTTAAAAGTTGCTATTAGTAAAGACACAATTCCAATATTAATAAATACATCAGCCAAGTTAAATACAGGAAAGTTAATCAGGCGAAAATCCAAAAAGTCAACTACATAACCTAAAACAAACCTATCTATGCCATTACCCATAGCTCCACCTAATATACAACCATAACCAAGCCATTGCCAAAAATGTAAGGTTGGTGCGAAACAAGCCAAAACTATTAATGCCAAGCTCACACCCAAAGACAGCCAACGCAACCACCCCACCTGACCTGTAAATAAACTAAATGCTGCACCAGTATTTGTGACATATGTAAAATGAAAAACCCCTGATATTATAGGTAGGGTTTCTTTGAGATTAAAATTTTTGACTACCAGATATTTTGTTAGTTGGTCTAAGAAAAAAGTAACAAAAGCAGTAATCCAGAAAAAGCGGTTTTTCCAACGCATAATTTAGTGAATTGATAGTCAAAAAATTTTAGATTTTAGAATGAATTCCACAGGTCAGTTTTTGTGTTAGCTTAAATTTATTAAAATACTTTCAGGGTTTAGTAAAACATTATGTGTCTTAGCACGTAGGCGATCGCAGTTACAGCACAAACCACAGCTAATTGTCCTGGCAATGCTAACCAAGAATATTTATAAATTACCTGCAATAGTGTTTCATTCCCCGTACTTTGCAATTGCAAAATATGACTGATAATCAAATAAGTGATACCGCAGATGTGAACAGTCAGCAAACCAGAAACACAACTAAAAGCTAAGGTTTCTAATTTCGGTCGAGCCTGAAATGCCAAAAAACCACAAACCCAAGCTCCAGGAATAAAACCCAACAAGTAGCCAAATTGGGACAATTTGACATAACCAATTCCACCACCCTCGGTAAATACAGGCAACAAGGTTAAACCCATAACTAAGTAGGCTATTTGAGACAGGGCACCTGCATTTTTTCCCCCCAAACATCCGACCAATAATACACCACCAATTTGAAACGGCACTCCCAAAGGAATAGTATGGATGTCTTGTTTAACCCAATTCCACGGAAAGGTGGTGATATGAGCTTCCAGAAAAGTTCCCCCTATGGTTAGCATTAAGCCAATCATAGACCATAGTAATTGATTGGATGCGGCTAACATTTACAAACTACTCATGTAAAAAAGTCTCATTTTAAGTTCAAAGCTCTCAAAGTGAACCACCCACACTTTCCCTGACGGTATACTGTAGGCTTCCCAATTCATCGGGGATTGCCTCTAGAACAGGTCAGTTCTATTGGTCTTAAATTCCCTCCTACTTCTGGAGTCTTGGTTCCCAAGACCCAAAATTATTCTGGCAACATTTACCTCAAAGTTTGGTTTTCACTTAGGGCACTGATGTTCAGACTCCCATAATTCTACCAGAATTTGTTCCTCCTGCCCCTTGTCCTCTTCCCTGAATCCCCTAAGAGCGACTTCCCACCCCGACTGGTAGACGTGCACGGACTTCCTATCATGGCATCAACTGCCATCTCAACACCTCTGTATGGGGTAAGTATAAGCCTGACTATGGTTTTAGGTAAAGTATTAAATTTTACTTGAATTGCAAGTACGATTGTCATATTTGAATTTCTGAGCAAATGAAAATTTATATGCAAGGTTATCTTTTTTCCTTGAAAATTAAATTTTGCAAAAGTTACTGTAAAGAAGATATCTTAGAACTTGCACTCTTAACCTGACCTTTACCATTGGGAATTATAGTTATAAACGCTTAGGATAAGGTTACTAAAATCAGACATAGTTATGTTCTTAGAATTCAAAGTAGCAAAAATTTCTCCCCTAGTGAGAAAACTCCCAGTATTAGTACTTACAGTTGGTCTTGCTGCTTGTGGTGGTACCACCGACACAGCGACTCAAAGTGATCCTGGTGCCGATAGTGCAACCAAAACAGCTGCCACTAGCACAGGAAATTTAGATTTGGGTGGCAATCTCACCATCAATGGTGCGGGGGCTTCTTTTCCTGCTCCTTTGTATCAGCGTTGGTTTGCAGATTTGAATAAAAAGTACCCCAATTTGCAAGTTAACTATCAGTCAGTTGGTAGTGGTGCTGGGGTCAAGCAATTTAAAGCTGGTACAGTAGATTTCGGTGCTAGTGACGTGGCAATGAAGGATAAAGACATTGCCGAAATTGATGCCAACAAAGGAGTACTTTTGCTGCCAATGTCTGCTGGTAGTGTAGTTTTTGCTTATAACTTACCTGGAGTCGAAGACCTAAAATTATCCAGAAAAGTTTATGTTGACATTCTTTTAGGTAAGATAAAAAAATGGAACGATCCCAAGTTGGCAGCAGCGAACCCTGGAGTTAATCTTCCTGACAGCAACATTACCTTCGTGCATCGTTCAGATGGTAGTGGAACAACAGGTGTATTTACCAAACACCTGAGTGCCATTAGTCCAGAGTGGAAAAGTAAAGTTGGTGAAGGCAAAACCGTAGAATGGCCCACTGGTGTAGGTGCTAAGGGTAATGAAGGTATAACAGCTCAGATTAAACAAACTGAGGGTTCCATTGGTTACGTTGAGTATGGTTATGCCAAACTAAACAACATTTCCTTTGCCACCTTGGAAAATAAAGAAGGGGAATTTGTTAAACCTTCTGATGAGGCTGCATCCCGAACTTTATCCGCAGTTACTTTACCATCAAACTTGCGTGCCTTCATTACAGATCCAGAAGGAAAGGAATCCTATCCAATTGTCACCTATACTTGGATTCTAGCTTACAAAAAATATGACAATCCTGCCAAAGCTAAAGCAGTAGAGGTAATGATTGAATATGGCTTAACTGAAGGTCAAAAGGTAAGTAAAGAACTTGGTTATGTCCCCTTACCAGAAAACGTGGTGAAGAAAGTTGCAGCAGCAGCAGATAGCATTGCTCCCGATTACACAATTTCCGTGGCTAGTAAATAAAATACAAGGGATAATCACTATCCCTAAATATTTCAATCAATAGCCCAATAATTTAATTCATAGTGTGGTTCGCTCCCACACTTTCGGCCGTTTGTAGGTCAGTTTATTTCATGGATATACAAGACGGAAGTATTCACACCAGAATTCAACCTCGATCGCAATTAGACAAATTATTGGATCGCGGTTTCATTTGGTTGACACAATTTTTTGCATTTGCGATCGCAGCTGTTTTATTGTGGATAGCATTTCAGGTAGGTGCTCAAGCCGTACCTGCCATGCAAGAGTTTGGGCTTGGTTTTTTAGCCAACAGTGCTTGGAACCCTGTAAGAAATGACTACGGAGTGCTACCACAAGTTTATGGAACTTTGGTTAGTTCTTTTATTGGTTTACTAATATCTGTACCCATTGGTGTCGGCACCGCTGTTCTCCTGAGTGAGGATTTTTTACCATCCAAAATAAGGACAGTGATGGTATTCTTGGTAGAACTATTAGCAGCTATTCCCAGTGTTGTATATGGCATTTGGGGAATTTTTGTCTTGGTTCCCATTTTGACAAATATCGGCAAATGGCTACATGGTGTCTTGGGTTGGCTACCAATTTTTAGCAGTCCTCCCACAGGACCAGGGATGTTACCTGCTGGGGTAATATTAGCCATTATGACCTTGCCCATTATTACAGCAATTTCCCGGGATGCCCTGATATCTGTGCCTTCTAGTTTGCGCCAAGCAGCTTTTGGATTAGGGGCTACCCGTTGGGAAACAATTTTGAAAGTTCTGATTCCCGCAGCATTTTCTGGCATTGTCAGTGCGGTGATGTTGGCTCTGGGCAGGGCAATGGGGGAAACTATGGCTGTTACCATGTTAATTGGGAACGCCAATAAAATAAATTCTTCCCTATTGGCACCAGCCAATTCCATTGCTTCTTTGCTCGCAAATCAGTTCGCAGAAGCAGATGGGTTGCAAGTTGCAGCATTAATGTACGCTGCCTTAGTGCTGTTTTTTTTAACTTTGATAGTTAATATTCTCGCTGAACTAATCGTCCTGCGAGTCAAGCGGATCTAGCATTTTGTGTGTTTGATATTATATGGACTCTAGTTTTTCCGATCTGCCAGACAGCGACTCGATCCGTAAAAGCTTAAGTCGCTCCCCCTCCTCTCCCCGCACCCTGTTTAATAGCTTGATGAATGGGGTAGCAATGCTTTGTGGAGTATTGGCTTTATTACCCTTGATGGCAGTGTTATCTTACATTCTCATTAGGGGTGTAGGTAGTCTCAATTTGAGCATATTCACAGAACTACCGCCACCTCCATTAGTAGAAGGGGGGGGCTTCCGTAATGCTATTTTCGGCACCTTTTTGATGGTAGGCATTGCTGCATTAATTACCGTTCCCTTCGGAGTATTAGCAGCAATCTATTTAGTTGAGTTTAGCCCTGAAGCAGTATCCCGTTGGATTCGGTTTGCAACTAACGTTCTCAGTGGCATACCCTCAATTATTGCTGGGGTATTTGTTTATGGTTTACTTGTCTCGACAAAAATTGTCGGATTTTCGCCCATTGCTGGGGGCGTGGCTTTATCAGTATTAATGTTGCCAATTGTGATTCGCACCACCGATGAAGCTTTGCAATTAGTCTCAGATGATTTGCGACAAGCTTCTGCGGGTTTAGGAGCCACTAATTTCCAGACGGTAACAAAAGTAATATTACCAGCAGCTTTACCCGCAATTATCACTGGAGCGACTTTATCAATTGCTCGGGCTGCGGGGGAAACTGCTCCTTTAATATTTACAGCTTTATTTTCTCAGTTTGCTTTTAACGGCTTGTTTCAACCCATTGCTTCCCTTGCTGTTTTGGTGTTCAATTTTGCCATTGTTCCCTATCCCAATCAGCAATCATTAGCATGGGCAGCTTCCTTAATTCTAGTATTGATGGTTTTGATTACCAGTATAATTGCTCGCTGGGTCGCTAGTCATAAATCTCATTAGCCCTAAGGAATTATGAAGAACAAAAGGATACAAGCCCCTAAATTTAGAGACTTTCAAATAAAAAAAATAACCAATCACTCGAAATGCAGGGGAACAGGGGGAGTAAAGCAATTAGTTCAAGTCTAAAAATTGAGTAATTTATTTTTTGGTGTTCCCTTATTTATGGAAAAGTGGGATAAATCCAAAATAGACAACGGATAACGGATTATCTGTTTTTCAAAATCCAAAATTGATTGACTAAAAAATTATTATGGCTACTAATATTGATACTGCCAACCAAACACAAACCGTCTTGAGAACAGAGGGTTTGAAGGTTTACTATGGCAGTTTTTTGGCACTGAATGATGTTTGGTTAGATATACCCAGAAACCAAGTAACAGCATTTATTGGGCCTTCTGGATGTGGTAAAAGTACTTTACTGCGATGCTATAACCGCCTTAACGACCTAATTGAAATATTTCGGGCTGAAGGCAAGGTTTGTTACTATGGCGAAAACCTCTATGCTTCTCATATCGATCCCGTAGAGGTGCGTCGCCGGATTGGTATGGTATTTCAAAAACCAAACCCTTTCCCCAAATCAATTTATGACAATATTACCTTTGGTCCCAAAATTAATGGGTTTAAAGGGGATTTAGATGAATTAGTAGAACGTTCCCTCAGACAAGCTGCTTTGTGGGATGAAGTCAAAGACAAATTACGCCAGAGTGGTTTATCCTTATCTGGAGGACAACAGCAACGCTTGTGTATTGCCCGGGCAATCGCAACCCAGCCTGATGTAATTTTAATGGATGAGCCATGTTCTGCCCTTGACCCCATCTCTACATTAAAGGTAGAAGAACTGATTCACGAACTCAAGCAACGGTATACCATTGTCATTGTTACCCACAATATGCAACAAGCATCCCGGGTATCTGACAAAACTGCCTTTTTCAACGTCGAACCCACAGAAAAAGGAGGACGCATTGGCTATCTGGTAGAGTACGATAGAACTGAAAATATTTTTCAAGATCCTCAACAGGAAGCCACAAAAGAATATGTAAGCGGTAGATTTGGCTAAATATAGCGACAGTTGGAAATACACTATATCAAAATCAAAATTAAACTCCTTGTATTTGTATATGTATGGGGAGTTTATTCGTAGTTAAAATAAATCTAAGTAAATGTGCAGTACATCACCGCTGTATAAAAAACAATGATGTACTACACAATATCACTAATGACTACCAGGAGCACGTAAAGGTAGCAAGGATAATTATAGTTCATTTGCACTATTTTTTGTACTATTTTTTGTACTAATGGTGCGTACTTAAAAATATTATTAGTTAGCGATCGCCTTCTCAGTCTTAAAGATCATCGAATTTTGGAGTTAGCGATCGCTCATATATACTAGTGGTCAAAGCAGATGGAATCAGGTTGTGTAATCAGTATATTGTTGATTTATAGAGAATGTCGCTTAATTAGTAATAATTAATGCGTGACTAAATTCCGTGCCTTGTCAGTAGTTTTGGGTATAGATTCCCGATAGTGTGAGTCTAGCCAGCAACGTGGTAAGACTTCACCGGAAGGAAATGCTAATTCTGTCTTCTGATAAGAAGCAGGATCTTGCATTTCTTCACCACAATGGTCTACTCCTGTTACATCTGTTATACAGGGGTTAAATAGCTTATCTAGGGTAATAATCTCGATGATATCTCCCGTAGATTTATGCATCAAGAACATAGTAATCCTCCCATGTCAAGTGCTTGTGACATACTCCCACACCGAATTAGAGATTACAGTGTGGGCTTCTCACCAACTCCTGAAGATTGCATAGGATACTCGATGAGCTTTATTAACGATACGGGATGCCCCTCCGCACCGAGTTTTATTGAATCCTATCTAAATACTATAACGAACACAGTAAGTCAACCGAAAACCGTCATACTTTGCAACTTTTAGATTTTCCCTAGTGGTTCACCACTAGGCTAAAAATGGAGAGTCGGCAGTTGGGAAGAGGTTTTTTTACTGGGGGGCTAGCAAGAAATTGTTTGCAACAGGCCGTGGATTTTAACTTTATCGGTAATAACCGAAGGTTTGATAGAAATAAGACTTTCCTCTTTTTTTGTCAAATTACCGTTAGTTTACGTAATTTTTTGACATCTTTAGCAATTCTTTAAAGGATTGCTAGCAAAATTAACCTGGTAAAATTTGGCTATTATTTGAATAATGGGATTAAGTGTTTAATGTTCGCCTTCATACCTCCAGCAGCGAGTTGATAGTACATGAGCTACTGCTTAAATCCCATCTGCTCCAAACCCCATAATCCAAAAAATACCGATAGATGCCTAGCTTGTGGTGCAAAACTATTATTACGCGATCGCTATCAGGCAATAAAATCATTAGGTCAAGGTGGTTTTGGTGCCACATTTTTGTCCAGAGATAAAGTCCTACCAGGGGAACCTCCTTGTGTAATCAAGCAATTACGCCCATCAGGAACCACATCCCACATGTTACAAATGGCCAGGGAACTGTTTGAGCGAGAAGCTTTAACCTTAGGTAGGATTGGTAATCACCCCCAATTGCCTCGACTTCTTGATTATTTTGAAGATGGCGAGCAATTTTACTTAGTTCAAGAATATATCGGTGGTTCTACTCTCCAGCAAGAAGTCAAGGTAAATGGGGTTTTTAGCGAGGCAGGGGTTAAACAATTTTTGAGCGAGGTTCTCCCTTTAGTAGAATATATCCATAGTCAAAAAGTCATCCATCGGGACATTAAACCAGCTAACTTGATTCGCCGCACTCAAGATGCCAGATTGGTAATGATAGACTTTGGTGCAGTGAAAAACCAAATTAGCCAAACAACAGCAGCACAATCGGGACAAACTGCTTTAACTGCATTTGCAATTGGGACTCCGGGTTTTGCACCTCCAGAGCAAATGGCAATGCGTCCAGTTTATGCCAGTGATATTTATGCCATAGGAGTAACGTGTATTTATTTGTTAACAGCTAAATCCCCCAAAGATTTGGAATATAATCCCACAACTGGTGAAATGATGTGGGAAAACCTAGTAGAAGTAAGCGAGCATCTAGTAGGGGTATTGCGAAAAATGCTGGAAGTATCAGTTCGTAATCGCTACCAAGCTGCCAAAGAAGTCCTCAAAGATCTAGAAATGGAACCATATCTAGATAGCTTATCTCACAGTGTATTGGTTCAATCTTCTAACGGTATCAAAGGTAATGAGCAAGATATGGATTCTGGCAGTTATTCTTCTCATAATTTGTCTAACGCAGGTGTGGCACAAGTCGCAGCCGCAATTCGTGCTAGAAAAGCCAAATTAGGGGAAACAATGGGGGTAAAAATGACAGGAAAAAAAGGTGTGAATAATCTGACCACTAGTTTAAACCATAAAAATAACCACTCTTCACCAACACGGCAATTAAATTCTGAAAGTTTGCAAACAGCTTATATGAAAGGAAGACGAGATTTTTCTTCACATTATTTAAATATGCTGAATTTACAAGGTGCAGACTTATCAGCAGCAAATTTTCATGCTTCAAAGTTAGAAAAAACGAATCTACAAAAAGCTAATCTACAAAATAGTGATTTTGGTAGAGCTAGTCTCAATCGAGCAAATCTTAGAGATGCAAATTTGACCAAAGCTTATCTCAACTCCAGTGATTTAGAAGGTGCTGATTTAAGAGGAGCAAATTTAAGTTATGCCTATCTGAATAATGCTAACTTGAGGGGAGCCAATCTGTGTGGAGCAAATATGTATGGAGCAAAAGTATCAGAAGAACAAATAGCTTTAGCAAAAACGAACTTTTTGACAATCCGCCCTAATGGTAAACGAGGATTTATGTGATGAAAATTTGCATAATTACTACAAAAGATAAAGCTATTGAAAACATATTTTATATATTTTTTTGAGATTTTTTTTATCACTAGTTCTGCATATAGATAATTCTCACAATTCAATTTAGTCTATGAATCGGATAATCGACTTCTTATCAATTGTACTAAACATAAAATATTAGATTACATGAATAAACACGTAGAAGCAGGAAAATAAGTATCAATATTTACTTTTGTTGAGATTTTGTTAGCATTTAGTGAGTTATATTTCTTCAAGATAAAATGTATAAAAAAGTACTAAAAAATCATGTGTACGCGCTCTTTTCATGGTGAAATGTTAATTTTTACTAAATTTATAGTGTATAACTTAATTCCATCAGTCAAAATTTGATCAAGATGTAAACGAGTTAATGGTAATATTAAATACCAAGGAGGAATAACTTTTGACTTGAGACTGAAACTAAATTTTTGTGCTGTGAATATTAGTATTAGTAATTTACGTCTATTCCAATTATTAAACCTCATCTGTTATGGCTGATTTATTAGAAGAAGAACTAGCAAAGCGACTAAGTTTATATCAAGGATTTCTCAGATTATATGAGCGCAATACTGCCTTAATAGATGATCTGCTCCAGTCGGAAGATCAATATCAGCCCACAGAAAAAGAATTTACACAGCTTTATTTACAGGGTGTGGTGGATGAATCGGAAACTTATATAACCACCAATTTATCTACAGGTAATACACAAAAATTACTACAGCCACAGCAAATATGGACTATTGGTAGAGATAATAATAATGGCATCTGTATTGCCGATCCCTATCTATCCAATCGTCATGGAGCCATTCAATATATTCCAGAGCGGAGAAATTTTTATCTAATCGACTTTAGTAGCACAAATGGCTCCTATGTGAATGGAGAGCCTATTTATCAACCAACTAAACTTAAAGATGGTGATTGCATCCGTTTAGGTAAATTGAGTTTTTCATTTTTTGTCAACCATAATACTAAAGTTCTACCTAGTGTAGCTGTAGAACTATTGATGCAGTTAATACCTAGAGTTGATAATAGGAATGGTGATGAAAATCAAGTATTGTCAGCATCCTCAAAAGGCAAAATATTAAGTGATGCTGAAGCGACTTTAGAAATGATCAAAACCCCAGACAAAATCAACCATGTAGATAGAAGAAAATCTCACCAATCTTCTCACCAATCCATGTATCAACAACGTTCAGATATTTTGGACAAATTTTTTAATAGACACAACAGACAAATTCCCAATAATTTTAGCTAATTCTGGCAAACCCAAATGAAAGGATACGACATCTGAAAAATGATCTGCCATGAAAAACATTATGAGATGCCGTACCCCCAAATATTGGTTTAACTAACTATCCTTTGGTGTTGCGGAACAGAGTGGGGAACATCAATCCTCTAAATCATCATCATCTTCATCGTCAGTTGCTTTATCATTAGTTGTTTTCCCCACAGAATTAGCAGAAACCATAGCCCCCATTTCTAGCTTTTCTCGCACCAACTTTTTGATTTGTTCGGCAACCTCTGGGTTTTCTTCTAAATACTTAATTGCATTATCCCGACCTTGAGAAATATTATCACCGTTATAGCTATACCAAGCTCCCTTACGGATAATAATCTTAGTTTCTTCTGCTAAATCCACAACACAACCTAGGGTAGAAACACCTTTACCGAAAATAATATCAAATTCAGCAATTCTAAAAGGCGGAGCGACTTTATTTTTTGCTACTTTGACCTTCACACGAATACCAAAATCCTCCGTACCTTTTTTCAATGTTTGAATGCGACGAATATCTAGACGTACTGAAGAATAATATTTTAATGCATTACCGCCAGTTGTAGTTTCCGGACTGCCGTAGGTAATACCAATTTTTTGACGTAACTGGTTGATAAACATCACCGTACAACCAGATTTACCAATATTACCAGTAATTTTACGTAAAGCTTGGCTCATTAACCTTGCCTGTAATCCTACATGGCTGTCACCCATATCCCCTTCTATTTCAGCACGGGGAACTAAAGCCGCTACGGAGTCTACAACCACAATATCCACCGCAGCAGAGCGAACTAGCTGATCGACTATTTCTAAAGCTGCTTCCCCAGTATCAGGTTGGGAAACGAGCAAATTTTCAATATCAACCCCTAAAACTCCTGCATAGGCTGGATCGAGGGCATGTTCTGCGTCTACATAGGCTGCAATTCCTCCCTTTTTTTGGATTTCAGCAACTGCATGTAAAGCCACTGTGGTTTTACCAGAACTTTCAGGACCGTAAATTTCAATTACCCTGCCCTTGGGTAAACCGCCACCCAAAGCTAAATCCAGGGTTAGTGCTCCACTGGAAATGGTCTCTATTTTCATCCGGGTAGCATCACCCAAACGCATGATTGTCCCTTTACCAAAGGTACGCTCAATTTGGTTTAGCACCATATTGAGTGCTTTTTGTTTGCCAGCATTATCAGTGGTGTTAACAGCCATTCCTACCTCTATGTATACGGAATCTAGAATATCAATTCACTAATCATCAATTGGGAGAGAAGAGAATGTGGGGGTGCGGGGATTATAAAGAAGTACTTCTTCCCCATCATATGACCACACTCCCCCCCTCACCTAACCAAGGATATTGGCATTATTGAATCGGTGTTCTAGGGTGTGTTGGTTTAGTAATCTAAATAGAACAGATATACTATTTTAGCCAGAAATTGCTGGCATGGAACTCAAGTATTAGAAATTTTGACAAGATTTTAACCCAATACGGTTGGTTCAGTTAAGAAAAATCGTCGGTTGGATTGAGAGACTTCTAAACGCCACTTGGGACAATGGGAGGAACCTTGGCAAAGCATTGGTTCCCAAGCTTACTCAGAACAAATTAAATTCCTTCATGGTCAAAGGGCAAATAAACAAATCAATCATTAATCACAAAGCAAGAAACTGATATATTAAACTATACAAATGAAAAAGAAAAAACAGCTTTGAAAACAACGGCTATTTTTCTTAAATATTGATTGATTCTACGTGTGCTAGATATTTATAATCTTAAATCATTAATTAACGCTGATTATAATACCCTCTAGAGTCCGCAGTAATTCCTGTTCATTATAGGGTTTAGAGAAGTAAGCTTGGGCTCCCAATTGCATTGCTAATTGCCGATGCTTTTCACTACTGCGAGAGGTTAACATGGCAACTGGTATATTTTTCAGTTCTTCATTGGATTTGACGCGTCCTAAAAAGCCATAACCATCAACCCGAGGCATCTCAATGTCGCAAATAACTGCTTGTACCCTTAAACCACTTTCTAGTTTTTCCAGAGCATCTTGCCCATCTTTGGCTTGTTCTACCTGATATCCCCCTTTTTCTAAGGTGAGGGCTAAAAAACGGCGCACATTAATTGAATCATCAATAATCAGAATGCTACCTTTGCTTTTCCTGGATATTTCTACTGGTTGATTCTGAGCTGGTGACAGGAATACGCTTTTTAATCTTGCCGATGGTAATTGATTTTCTTTGGGAGTATCCTTGTGATTAGCAATCCAATATAATAGCTCGTTAATATTTACCAAGGGTACAACCCGCCCATCACCGAGAATGATACAATTACTGAAACTTTTGGGTAGGGGAATATTACCTTCCACATGACGAATTGCTACTTCCTGCTCTCCCCAACAACGCTCCACAACTGCTGCTAATAAATTACTTCCACTGTTAACAATCAATACACTATTAGCATTAATTGCTGCTGGTGTTTCCAATTCATAGTTGTCATACCGGGGACAATTAAACTCAAAATACTGCCCTAATCTAATTAATGGCAACATAGTACCTTTGTAGTTGAGCATTTCGCTGTTTGCCATGGGAAATATTAAATCGTTTTGGAGTAAAAACATTTCTTCCACCACATCGGTAGGAAATGCCAATAACATCCGGTTGGTGTCCACTAGTAATATTTTGGCAACGGAAAGGGTAAATGGTACTAGTAAGTTAAAGGTAGTTCCACGGCCTAATTCTGTATCTACTTTGATATCTCCCCGCACTCGTTTGAGGTTGTTGCGGACCACATCCATACCTACTCCCCGCCCAGATAATGCTGTGACTTGCTCACAGGTACTAAATCCTGGTTCAAAAATTAGGGATAATAATTCTTCATCGCTGGCATTACTAATTAGATTATGATCCAAACCCATGGCAATGGCCCGGTTGCGAATTTTATCTAGGGAAACGCCTTGCCCATCATCGCTGACTTTGATAATGATCCGATTGTTTTGCTGTGATGCTTGAATGGTAATTAATCCCTGTTCTGGTTTACCCAGACTACGGCGGATATCTGGTGTTTCAATGCCATGATCGAAAGCGTTACGCAACAGATGCATCAAGGGATCGGTTAGTGATTCGAGGATGTTGCGTTCAATTAGGGTATTAGCTCCTTCTACCTTGAGTTGGACGTTTTTACCATATTCTACGCTTAAGTCCCGCAAAGCTCTGGGGAAGCGATCCACTAAGTCTGATAGGGGTCGCATTCTCACCCTCGTCAGCTTACTTTGTAATTGTTTTGATGTTTTGTTGAATTTACGGGCAATTTTATCGGTATCATTCAGGCTGACTTGCAAATCTGTTGACACTTCCTGTACCTGAACGATGGTTTCCATCACATCCTGGGACAGTAGACTTAATTCGCTATAGCGATCCATTTCTAAGGCATCAAATCCCACATTCATGCTTTGTAGGGATTCGTTATTTGCCAACCCTAGCTCAGAAGAATGAACTTCCCCATTGGTAGCGATCGCTGGGGATGAAGTGCTGCTAGGCTGTAAATTATGGGTGGCTATTTTGTCATATCCAGTGCGTAGTTTTTGATTTTCTCGCTCCAAAGTTTGTATTCTCTGGGAGAGATTGCCCATTAATTTACGCAATCTTTCTAGTTGTAGGTTTAACCCATTGCGCTGGATAATTATCTCTCCAAATAAATCATTAATTCCTTCCAATTCTTTGCTGGAAACTCTGACCGTATTTTCCCCTGCTTCACTGCGATGATTAGCTGGAATTGGGTCAATTTTTGGCTCTAAATATTGGTGTTCTGTATGGTTTAATTCCTCTAAACTGACGGTTTGTGGCACTGCTTCGGATAGGATATTTTCATCGGCAAAGGCTGCTGACAATGCCTGGAAATTAGTTGCCAAAATCTCATCAATATCACTACCTACCAAAGTCTCATCGGATACTTCCGTTTCTCGATCGGGTGTTGTCGTCTCATCAGTTGATGAAGATAGGGAAGGGAAATTAGTGGATTCTAAAGCAATATCATCTGGGGAAATTTGTCTGGGTAAATTATCCAACTGATTGGTTAACACCAGAGCTTGCGATCGCCTCCACGCATTCAGTGCTGCTTGGGCAATGTTTGGAATATTATCTGCCGTGGCAGTTTCTAAGTGGTTGGTAACTGATTGACAAAGTTCGGTAAAGGCCTGCAACTGCAACATTTCTCCCAAACCACCCAACTCCATGGCCATGGTACTTACTTGTTCTTGTAAGTCTGCTCCAAAAGTATCTGCCAATATGGTTTCTAAATGCTGTAAACTTTCTTCCACCTCGGTTTCAAACAACAGAGGAATAATATCCTGTCCTTCTTCTGGTGAGAGAATAGTTGTGGCATCTTCGGGGGTGGGATCTCCCAAGCGATCGTGCAATTGTGTAAATACTGGATAACAACAATCTGCCAACCACTGTTGGTCGATAGTATTCCCTTCTGATTGTAAATCTACTATCTGGCGCAGCCAATCAACTCCAGACAGTAGTAAGCTTTGTAATTGGGTATCCAATTGTAGAGAATTTTTCTGAGTTTTTAAAACCTTAAAACAGTCTTCTAAACGGTGGGATAAATCCGAAAGTTCGCGAAATCCCATCATTCCCGCCCCACCCTTGATTGAGTGAGCGGCTCGGAGTGCGGCATTAATTTTTTCTAGGTCAATCCGGTTGCTGGAGTTGATTTCTAATAATACGCTTTCTAGGGTATTCAAATAATCCGTTGCTTCTTCCAGGAACTGCATTTGGATTACTGATTCTTTGTCTTGTGACATGGTGTTTACCTTCCTTGTTCAAGAGTCATTAGTTATGAGCGAAAACAAAAACAACTGACAACTAACTTACTCGAAAGGTACCGACAGTCGCTTGTAACTGTTGAGAAATCTCCACAGTTTGTTGTAAAGAAGCGGAAACTTGACGGGACGATTCACTACTTCCCTGGGAGGTAGCGGCGATTTCTCTCATCAATTGGCTGACAGTTTGAGCGGTTTGTGCTTGATATTTGGTGGCGGCGGAAACTGACTGTACAAGGGAATCAATTTGGCGAGAGACTGCAAAAATTTGCTCTAAACTCTGTTTGGTACTATCGACAATTTGTGTCCCTTCCACTACTTGGGTGACACCTAATTCCATCGCTTGTACCAAATCGCTGGTTTCTTGTTGAATATTTTCGACAATGCGTTCGATTTCTTGAGTTGCAGCACCAGAGCGGGTAGCTAATATTCCTACTTCTTCTGCAACTACTGCAAACCCTTCTCCTTCTTCCCCTGCACGGGCGGCTTCAATCCCAGCATTAATGGCCAATAAATGGGTTTGCATGGCAATTTCATTAATTAAAGACACAACATGGGTAATTTGCTGGGTTGATTCTCCCAGGCGCTTTACTTTCTTAGCTGTGTCACCCACTGTTTCTCTTAAGGAGAGGATATTTTGTACAGTCATTTCCATGGCTTGTCCACTGTCTTGAGTGGTGGTGGCAGCTTGATTTGCCACTGTAGCAGCTTCTTGGACACTTGACTCCAGGGTAATCATGGAATCATTCATTTGGTCTACTGTATCTAATACCCGATTGATTTCTGTGGTTTGATTCAGTGCTGATTGTGCCAGTTGGCGAGTGGCTGTTTCGCTAGTTGCTAAGGAATTATTGATCTGAGTGGCTGTTTCTTGAACTTGGGTAACAATGAAACGCAAACTTTCGATAATTGAATTAAAAAAGTCAGCTACGGTACCTATTTCTCCCGATGTGATTTCAGCCCTTACTCTTAAGTCGCCGCTAGCTGCTCCTTCTACATCATTCAATAAGTCTAAAATTTGTAGTTGCAGTTCTTCTTTTTGTTGCTGCTCTTTTTCCCTTGCTTGCTCTAATTCTTCTAAAACGTTTGCTTGTTCTAAAGCATAGCCAACTTGAGTGACTAACTGCTTGAATAAGTCTATTTCTCCTTGTTGCCAATCATGGGGAGCTTGGCAATGGTGAACAATCATTAATCCGAGCAATTCTCCACCATTCATAATTGGTGCAATTAAGTTAGCTTTAACTGCATACTTCTCCAACATTGCCACATAACACTGAGCATTAGGCATTGTCAGCTCTGTGTAAATGTTAGATATTGCCTGTACCTGTACTCTGCCGTCTTGATAACTTTGAGCATGAAGTTCTTGAAAACAGGGATCGTCAATCACTTCTCCCAGAATTGATAAGCAATCTGGTGTGCATGACTCGGCGACTATCTTACCATGCCAATTGTCGGAGTTGAATTGATAAATAACTGCCCGGTCGGCATTGAGTACGTAACGAATTTGCTCTACAGATGTGCTGAAAATATCTTCTTTTCTCAGACTTTTGCGAGTCAGTAGGGTCACATCTGTCAAAGACTTTTCCCTTTCTGATTCTAAATCTCGCTGTTTGATGAGCAACTGTAATTGCTCTGCCATTTGGTTAATATTGTCACCCAAAACACCCAATTCATCTTGGCGATTAATGTGTAAACGGGTATTAAAATCCCCTTGGCCAAGTTTTGTCACTGCTTCTGTGGCTTGGAGAATGGGTTTTGTCGCCCTACGGGCAAGCAAGGCTGCAATCGCTCCTACAATTAATGCTGTTAATCCCGTACCAATGGCAATGGTTAGCAGTAATTCTCTTTTGGATGCAAAGGTATTTTCTTCATTGATGGCAGTTATTACTTTCCATTGTAAATTAGGGAAATCCTTCAAGGTAGGTATAGGCACATAGCTAACTAATTCTGCTTCTGAATTACTTTCATTATTTACAACAATAGTATGGTTTTGCTGTTTATTTGCTAGTTTTGCTAATGGTTTATACTCGTCTGTAATATTCTTGCCTACATATTTGTTTTCCGAACTCAAGAAAATAGTTCCAGAAGCATCTGCCAAATGATATTCTTGACCAACTCCAATAAATGCATAATTTTTCAGGACTGGTTCAAGTAGCCCAATAGGCATCCTAGCTCTGATAATGGCATTAGTTGCCCCTGTATCAGGATTTTTGATTGGTGCTGCTATGTATACGTTTGTCTGCCCTGAGTTTTTGGATTTCATTACCTGGGTAATGTGGGGACGATTTGTTTGCTTTACTTTTTGGAAGTAAGAACGATCTTTATAGTTGGGCAGGGTATAACCTGTGGATTGGACAATGGTATCCCCATTGAGATCGAAAATTGCAATGCTGTCATATACCTGATTGACTTCAATAAATTTGTCTAGTATCTCCTGTTTTGTTTGCACATTTATATATCTATTAAAGTTATTGCGAGTCACTATAGGCAGACTTGTCAAAACTTCAATATCCCCATATCTTTCCGACATAAAAAGCTTGACTTTATCTGCAAAGTCTGTAGCTGCTGCTTCTTGGCGCTGGGATATTTTTTCACTTAAAGAATCACTGGCTAATTTATCTGCAAAAAATCCTATACCCAAAACAGGTAGGGTACTAATAGCGATGGCAAAAATAGTTGCTTTTGCCTGTAAACCAATCTTTTTATTAGCTTTAGCTGACCGATGCTGATTAGTACTACCATTTATGTTTCTATGGGATGGTTTTTCAGGAACATTAGTATTTTCTAATAATGATAAATTCGGTGAGCTATTTTCGAGCTTATTGCCCTGTGCATCATCTGTTTTGTTGAACATAAATTATTGTCCTGTTTGTATATGATTAAGGTACTACAGCAGATTTTTTTATGAGTACAATTTAATCAACGAGAAGCATGGAAGACTGCACAATTGCTCGCGCATCTAGCACTAACAATATTTCTTGCGTTTGGACAACACACCCTCTTAAATATGGAACTAAACTAGTTGCTACTTGCCCAATGGGAGAACGAATATCATCAGGCATAAATTTAATCGTACCTTTGACATTATGTACAACTAAACCTAATAATATTGATTCGACTTTAATCACGATAATATTAAATTGTCGGCTCCGATAATGGGTCGATTCTAAATTGAGAATCATGGACAAATCAACAGCCCAAATAATGCGGCTTCGCCAACTCATTAAACCCATAATGCAAGCTGGCATATTAGGCATAGGAGTTATTATTTCCCCTGGTACAACAATTGCTTCTTGGGTATGTTTAACAGATAATACAGCAGAGGTTAATGGATTCAGGTAAAAATTAAGATAAGCCTCTCCCTGGGTTTTTACATTATTGTGCGAAGTTTGAGAGCTATTCATAAACTATGATGGGGGAACACATTTTGCACAGCAAGTTTAGATGATTAATAAAGAGTTATCGATTAATTTTAAATGTGATATTACATCTTAGCAAGCAGCTAATAATTATCATATTTATTTCAATCATATATGAGGGTAATAACAGGTTAAAAAAGCGGTATATGTTACATAAATTCATTTGCCGATCATCAAATGTTTAAATACAATCTTCAATAATTCCGCCTGATTGAATGGTTTAGTCAAATAGCCTGAGGAACGAACCATTTTTGCTTTCGCTTTATCTAAAAACCCTGTTCTTCCAGTCACCATAATAATAGGAGTATTCTTAAATATTGAATGCCTCCGGAGCAAAGAACATAATTCATAACCATCTAAATTTGGCATTTCCACATCCAGAAGAATTAGATCTGGTTTATGACGTAGAATTTGCATTAAAGCTTTGACTGGATCGTTAATTGTGATGACAAAAAATGCATTTTCATCTAAAAAGCTTTTAATAGATTTTAATATAGTCGGACTATCATCTATACAAGCAATAGTATAGAGATGTTCTTCAATTGATGAATTAAATGTTGAATTTTGGTTATAATCAGGATGTTCAAAATTTTTCTTTGGTGATGGTGGCACGAGGTGTTGTTGTGTAGATGGAGAGCCATTATTTGTAAATTCTGGTACGGGATTATCCATTGTATTGAAAGAATAAATATTCTGCTTATTGGTTAATTTTTTTTGGCAATGCTCCACTAATAGTCGTATTTCTAATCGACAAAACTTAGGTAGTCCATCCAATGAGGATTCCTGACTAAACTCATATTTACCTAATTTTAAAGCCAGAAAAGATTCTAGAGTCTCTTTAGCTAGTTCATCTATTAAAACTGCTGCTTCAGTTGTATTAATATAATCTTGCTTGACTAAATAGCAAATCACACTGTAATCAGTAGGTATTGGAGGCTGCTTATCTGCTGCATTGTTGAATATAAAACCTGCTTGTAACCAGTCAGAATTATGAAAATTAGGAATATTTTTATTCAGCTTTTGCAAGTAGTATTCAAGCCGCTCAAATAAATCTTTTGAGTGGGAGGCATAAATTAGTTTACCTGCTTCTAGATAAATAGACCAAAATTCTGTGTACGTAGTAAATATACGCAATCTACCTGTAGCTCTGCGGCTGGTTAACTGAGCTAAAAGAGATAGAGGGTATATTTTTTGTAAGAAGCTATGGCTATCTATATGGATTGCACTCATTTTATTTTCCCTGAAGTTAAATAATGTGGAAGGGATATTTAGTTTTAGGCGACAATTCAAGTCAACGACATCAAAGCTTTCTTAGCACAAATATACAATTTATACCTCGTATTGATGAATATATTCAATGCCAGGTTTATTTTTTAGAGAAAGGAAATTTTTATTGAAGTTTAATTTATTACTATTTTATCTACTTATACTGAGATTATCAGATTTTCTTTCGATGAAAAGTGAAAAAGAATTAAAAATTAAATGAAGTGAGTAATAAGAATTACATCATCCGGTACAAGTAACTATAGTTTAAGTTGTAAAAAACACGGAAACTAATGTACTTAAAGATACATAATTTTTGTGTTTCAAGTATAGTAATATACAATTAAATTATGACATTATTGAACGTTAAAACCTATGATTGGCAAATTTTTGATGTGCGTCTAGTGTTCCACCAACTTAATTTTGCAAGGTAAACCAACTAAGCAACTTCTTCTCTCTTCCTCTGTGTTCTGTTGCGCCTAGAGCGGTTTTTTTCTCTACCCCTCATAACTAATGCAATGAACTATTAGTACCTAGCACTATGCTCCCCCATAAAAAAATAATATCATGTGCGGATGAATACTTATAAAACCTCACCCGCCTGCGGCACCCTCTACCTATTAAGGAGAGGGTAAGAGAGGGTTGGAGTGAATCAAGCAGAAATTATAAGTAATTAAGCTAACTTGATATAAATTCTATAAACAAGCTTAAAAAACTAAAGAGCTAGAATGCGAAATTCTAGCTCTTTGAATTATGGAAGACTTTGACCATTAGTTTATTCGTTGTCCACCTACATTAATATAGGTAGGTTAGAACACGAAAATCAGTCAATTAACTAAGATACATTGGCTGGAACTTCAGCAACAGCAGGGTAAACACTTATTTTCTTACGACTTTTACCTTTACGTTCAAAGGTAACAATACCATCAACTAAAGCAAAAAGAGTATCATCGCTACCAATACCCACATTGCTACCGGGATGGAATTTAGTACCCCGCTGACGCACTAAGATATTACCTGCGCGAACAACTTGACCACCGTAACGTTTTACACCTAGCCGTTGAGCATTAGAATCACGACCATTACGAGTACTACCTGTTCCTTTCTTATGAGCCATAATTTCCTTTTATATATTTGTTTTAGTACTATTCTACTGCTGCTGTCACGGGTGCATTATCTGCATTGCTAGCAGTTGCGACTTCTTGAAATGCTAGTATTGACCCATTGAGACTAATGGAATTAATCATCAATCTGGTGATTTCTTGGCGGTGTCCACGCTTTTTACGAGTTTTCTTTTTCGGCTTCATTTTGTATACCAGGACTTTACGACCCCTAAGATGTCGTATTACAGTCCCTTCTACTGTTGCTCCTGCAACCAAAGGTTGTCCTATGGTTACTTCGCCTTCATGGTTAACTAACAAAACAGATTCTATACTAACTTTTTCGTCTGGCCCAGTTGAAAGCAGTTCAATATCGTAAAAACGACCTGGTTCTACTCGTAATTGCTTACCACCAGTCTCAATAATTGCGTAGGTCATTAAAAATTGTCCTTAGATTTGCCGTACAGGTAGCTGGTTAGTCAATGTACATTGTGTGTACACGAGTAGCTAAATGCTGCTACTTTCCAGCTTTTATTGTGTATCTACCCGATCCGAGCAGGAATTAGACAGACAATCTCTTATTATAGATGAAAAAATGTACTTGGGTCAATAGAATGCTGGATTATCTATAAAAAAAGTTACACCAATACAATTTATAGATAATTTTTGCATAAATTCATGCTTCACACAGGGGAAAAGGATGGAACAGACAAAGTACAGGCTTTCCAATTTGATTCGACTGCTACATTTAATAGTTTACATGTACCACCACGTTGTCCTTCTGGAGTATAGTAGCGACAATAGCGGCAAATTGAAATAAAATCTTTTATTTTCGTCATAATTTTTAGATTGGGATTGAATAAAGTTATTAGTTTAGGACTTACCCAACTGGCATATTTTTTGATCTAGGGGAGGCAAAATGCGGTGTAGATTTTCTTCTGTGCATTATTGCCGTTGTGTGAACCACACAAAGTGTTTGAACTTTTAATCACAACTGATAAAGTCACGCACCAATTACCGATTGTGACAACCAGCTTTAGTCCTGTAGTTGTTGAATTAGTCCTGTAGTTGTTGATAATTAATATTTCCAATTTTAAGTATGGCAGGAATTCTTGGCAAAATTTAATAAAATCTTTATACCTAAATAAAAATTTATATAAGTCTATATTATTATGGATATTCATAGTTAGGTATAAAATTTAGTTTATATCCATCAACATTTAAGTATGTCATTGTATGTTGATAATTAAGTAAAAATTTTAAACAAAATTATATTCTTGGCAATTATGACTGACCAGATTCCATAAAAGCATCCTTTCAGCTAACCTCCTATAAGCTAAAGAAGAAAGTTAGTTATTATAGCAAGAGGCTCAGATCCCCGACTTTTCAAAAAAAGTCGGGGATCTAACTTTTCACAAATGATTTAAGATTGCTATAGTTATCAATTATGAAAAGAATTGACGTTGAAAAAAGAACTATTTTTATTGGTTTGTCAGGAAGTCATGGTTATGGTTTAAACCGTCCAGATTCTGATTATGATTACCGGGGAGTATTTATCGCTCCTAAAAAATATTATTTAGGCTCTGACAAAATTGAGCAGAAAGATAAGGGTTGGGATGAGCCAGGAATATTCAATTTTTTGGATAATAATCAAGATACAGTCATTTATGAATTAAGGAAAATAATTCATTTATTATCTGGAGCGAATCCTAATGTTTTAGAATTATTGTGGTTGCAGGAGTACCCTTTTATAAATGATGTTGGCAAGTATTTAATCAGCCATAGAAATATATTTTTGAGTAAAAAAGTTAAGCATACTTATGTTGGTTATGCTTTTGCTCAAATCAAAAAAATGGAAACACATCGCAAATGGTTATTGCATCCTCCACAGAAGAAACCAGTGCCGACTGATTTTGGAATAGAAAATGAAACACCACTAATCAAAGAAGAGTTAAATGCTTTTTTGGAGTATCTTTATAATTTAATTAGAGGTAAAATTGAATTTTTAGCAGAGTCGGAACAATTATATCAATTATTAACAGCAGATATTGATTTCAAAGGAGTATTGAAACAATATACCTTACCTGACGAAACCCTAGAATACACTCAAAAATTAACTAATAGTCGCAAGGATTTTATTCGCTTATTACAAAAAAGCCAAAGTTATCAAGGTGCTTTAAGAGAATGGAAAGCCTATATTTCTTGGCAAGAAAATCGAAATCCAACCAGAGCAGAAATGGAGAGGAAGTCTGGATTTGATTTAAAACATGGAATGCACTGTATTAGATTGCTGCGTAGCGGTTTAGAAATACTAAAAATGGGAAAATTGACTGTAGATAGAAGGATAGCCGGTGATGCTGATGATTTGAAGGCTATTCTCAGGGGCGAAGTCACTTACGAAGAAGTGATGCAAATGGCAGAAGATTTAGTAACGCAAATGGATATTGTTTACGAAGGTTCTATCTTACCTCACAGACCAAATCTAGAGGAAATTAATCAACTATGTATAGAACTTGTGGAAATGCAAGGATGGGATTGAGAGATATGGCGCTACGCGCAAGTAATGAGTAATGAGTAATGAGTAATGAGTAATGAGTAATGAGTAATGAGTAATGAGTAATAAGGCGTAGGGTGTGTGACGCGCCCAAAAGATTTGAACGTAGCAACGAGAATTGTAGCGTCACGCACCAACTAATAATTGTGACACGCAGCTTTAGTCCTGAGATAATCCGTTATCCGTTATCCGTTATCCGTTATCCGTTGTATATTTTGGGTTAATCATGTTTAAAATTAGCATTTAGCAATGAATATTAAAGAGTTATGACGATTTGTTACTAACAATGATTAAAGAGTTGTAATTAAATCAGCAAATCCGTAAATACTAACAATTAGTAAAAGTAAAGCTGTAAATTGAGTGACAATTTTTTGACAAGATGGAGCAAGTTGTTCCCGAATTAAAATAGAAATAGATGCACCAACTACAAAACTCAAACCTAATACTATATAAGCTGGTCTTTCAGGAGCAAAAGTAGAAAGTACTAACATTGTGATCGCTAATACCAACATTAACAGTTCTACCACCCGAGGAGGGTTGTGTTGACTAGCAAAAATCAAGCTATTAAACCAGAAATTCCAACTTCTCATAACTATTTTAATTGTTTTGGGTAGTGAGCTTTAAACCAAGGGGTTAAGTGCAAAGTTAAACACTGAAATAGGGCTTGCTGAATCAGCCTATAGAGATATAAATACGGCAGACTCTAAATAATCATACCGCGAGTGCAAAAACCTTGACAGATATCAATCACTAATTACACCTTATCTACCTTGATAACTGTAGTTTTATTCACAGTTATTAGTAAAAATTTATATATTTATTCTTTAAGTTTCATTATCCTTAAACATCAGAATTGGATTTATCTAAATCTGTAACAGAAATAATTTTTTCATCCCGAGATAGGACGATGATATTTTCTCCAGTACTGCTTCTATTTACCAAGGGAATTTGACTAATATCAATGCGCTCCACTCGGTCTTTGTTAGTAACAATTGCGACTTCTCCATCTAAACTAGATGATAGGATGGCTGCTAAATTATCAGTTTTGTTGATAAATTTCAGGGCTTGAGTGCCTAAGTCGCCGCGATGGGCAAATTTAATGTCGTTTATTGTCAGGCGTTTTGCATATCCTTCTTGGGTAAATAGGAATATGTGGCGCTCTTTTGCTAGGGTTGTGCAACCAATCATTTGTTGATGTTTCAACAGTCGCAGTCCTTGTAAACCCATGGCTGTACGCCCCATAGCTGGTAATTCTGCTTCACTCATGGGAAAACGCAATAATCTACCACTAGAACTACCTATAATTAATTGTTCATCAGGATGGACAAACTGGATAAATGATAATTCATCGTCATCTTTCAACTTGATAATAGTGATACCACGACGACTCATTTGAGCTAGTTCGTTCAAGCCAAGGCGCTTAATCCTACCTCGTTTTGTCAGCAACACTAAATCCTTCTCTTCTAGTTTCTCTGGAAGTAAGAAGCGACTGACAACAGTTTCCGTAGCTAACTGAGCAGTATTACTTAGTAAAGTAATGAGGGGCTTCCCTCTGGCTGCACGTCCTGTAGCCATGGGGATATCTGCAACTTTCACGGGGTATATTTTACCTGTGTTAGTTAATATTAGTACATCCTGGGCGCTATCAGTCAGATTAGTTTGCACAATAAAATCATGATCTGGAATACTGGTATCAGCTTTAGATTTTTTGCTAGAAGGTTGCAAACGCCGGACATATCCCCGATGGGTAAATTCTAAAATAGCTTTTTGGGGAGGTTCTTCCAAGGCCACATTTGAGGATGGCTGATTGGCTGAACTTTTGCTACTTGAACTTTTTTGCTGTTCTAGTCCTTTAATTTGCAGGGGTTCTTCTCCGATATGAGTGCGCCGTGGATCGTTATATTTACGTTTAAGCGATCGCAGGTCTTTTTTCAATGCCTTTAATAATTCTTGACGATTGTTAAGCAAATTATGCAATTCTTCTATCTTTTGGTTTAGTTGTGTAAATTCTTGTTGTAAGTTTTGCTGTTCTAAACTGGTTAACCTACGTAATGGCATGGATAGGATGGCATCTGCTTGTTGCTCAGTAAAATTGAGGCGGCTTTGGAGATTTTGTTTGGCAGTACTACCATCAGCAGCTTGCCGGAGAATTGTAATTACGTCATCCAGATTAGCTAATGCTGTTAATAAACCTGCGACTAAATGGGAGCGACTTTCTGCTTTGTCTAATTCATAGCTGTAGCGACGGTTGAGTGTTTGTTCTCGGAAATGTAAAAATTCCTGTAACAGTTGGCGCAAACTCAGTTGACGGGGTTGTCCCTCGACTAATGCGAGTAGAATCGCCCCAAAGTTAGTTTGTAATGCTGTTTGGCGATACAAACTTTGTAAAACCTCTTCGGGTTGGGTATCCCGTTTCAATTCTATTACTACCCGCATCCCTTCGCGATCGCTCTCATCCCGGATATCGGAAATTCCCTGGAGACGGCCATTATTCACCAAATCGGCGACTTTTTCAATCCAACCAGCTTTATTGACTTGGTAAGGTAATTCTGTAACTATAATCGCTGTGCGTTTTTTACTACCCCTACTACGGGCAATTTCTTCTAACTGAGTTACTCCCCGCATGACAATACTACCTTTTCCGGTAGTATATGCTTCATGGATACCTTGATGACCAACAATTTGTCCCCCTGTAGGGAAATCTGGCCCGGGAATTAGCTCAAATAGCTTCTCATCGGACAAATTTGGGCGATCGATTAAAGCAATCAATCCATCCACCACTTCCCCCAAATTGTGGGGAGGGATGTTAGTTGCCATACCCACAGCAATCCCAGCGCAACCATTAAGTAATAAAAATGGTAGTTGGGCAGGTAAAACAGTGGGTTCTTGCTGGGAATTATCGAAGTTGCCAATAAATTCTACCGTTTCTTCCCCAATTTCCGTCAGCATTCCCTCATTGCCAATGGGCGCTAATCGTGTTTCCGTATAACGCATTGCCGCCGGGGGATCGTTATCTACACTACCAAAATTCCCATGTCCTGCCAGCAAAGGATAACGGCTGGAAAAGTCTTGTACTAATCTCACCAAAGCATCATACACCGCTTGGTCGCCGTGGGGATGGTATTTACCCAGCACATCCCCCACCACACGGGCGCATTTACGATAGGGACGATCTGGTGTCAGCCCCAACTCATGCATGGCATATAAAATGCGGCGATGAACGGGCTTTAAACCATCACGCACATCTGGCAATGCTCGTCCTACAATTACACTCATGGCATATTCTAAATAGGACCTTTGCATCTCAGTATGCAGAGCCGTAGTAATTACCTGTCCCTTGGAGAGAAGGTTTAACTGTTTTGCCATGAGTTTTTACCTAAATTTTAACTATACAAAAGTTACTGTGACTGAAGACTCCAGCAAACACAGCATAACGGATGAAATGTCGTTCCTTACAAAATCTTGATAGTCAGATACCAAATATCAGTAGTATTATCCTTGATGTTAAGGATACTTTTTGAGTAAAAGTCAGTAACAATTTCTATCATCCCTATTAGTGAAATTTCCATGAAAACAGTTTTAATTGTTGAAGACGATTTAATTAATGCTCGGGTTTTTTCTAAAATTTTGACCAAAAGAGGGGGCCTCAATGTTAAGCATACTGAAAATGTAGATGAGGTCATGAAAATTGCCCAGGCCAAAGAAGCAGACATTATTTTAATGGATGTTTCTCTTTCCCGTAGTGTTTACCAAGGTAAGTCTGTGGATGGCATCAAAATTACCCAAATGCTCAAATCAGATCCCAACACAGCCGATTTGCCTATTATCCTCGTAACTGCACATGCTATGGAAGGCGATCGGGAAAATTTTCTCAAACAAAGTGGTGCTGATGGTTATATTTCCAAACCAGTTGTAGATCATCAATATTTTGTTGAACAAATCATTTCCCTACTCCCCACAGAAAACAACCACTAATTTCAAGTTCCGTTGCCCAATTATTGGTTTTTATTGGGCTAACTACTAATTACTAATAATATACATGTACTATTAAATATAATTTAAAGCAAGGGGCGACGTTTCCCACAGAACTACTGGAACCATAGCAATGGGCATATTGGTTAGGGCAGTTGAGGTGATGAGGAGGTGAGGAGATGAGGGGATGAGGAGGTAATGAGGAGATGAGGAGTAAAGCAATTAAAACTCCTAACTCTTAACTCTTAACTCACGGTTCGCCCATTTTAAATTGAGGCGCGAAAAAAGCTGGACGATTTAATCGGGGTTCTAGCCTGTAATTCAAATGTACTCTCGTTTCACCTTTGTGCGATCGCATAAAAATACAGTTTTAAAAGGGGGATGGTAGTTC
>JAAUYD010171417.1_pt1 | contig 27863 bp, 29 predicted proteins | sample 7278101 | NCBI WGS metagenome assembly JAAUYD01 (sample SAMN14350128, study PRJNA611818) | marine sediment metagenome | isolation source: surface marine sediment (0.6m) | place: French Polynesia: Moorea | collected 2018-08
ATGCTCTTAAAGAACAGAAAATATGAGTAACAATAGCCTCGGTTGTTCTTACTTGAAACTTAGATAATCCACACAATTGTTTCAAAGCTCTATGGTAGCATTCAATTCCCCTTAGGAGTTAGGAGTTCGGGAGTTCAGAAGTTGAATATTAACTGTACCTCATGAGTCCAAGAAATGCTATATATAAAGCGATCGCTTCTGTATGATTATTCCACTACAAAAATAACACAAACTACAATTATTGTGTTACAATACTACAAAATAAGGCGGGAAGTTCCTTGTTTGCTCCTTGCCTAATCAGGCCGAAAAATGAGGATTATCGTTGGTAATAATGCTGGAAAGTGTTAGGGGGTTCAAATCCCCCTCCCGCCGTCCCTTTAAATTCATAATCACAAAAATTTATCGTAAAACCCTTGACATTATTTTGTAGTATGTATTATAAATGTAATATGCAACTCATGACGGAGTAGCTCAGTTGGTAGAGCAGTCTCTTTATTTACCCCTTGCCTTCAAGGCCGAAGAATAAAGGTTATCGATTTAACACCGAACTTGTCACGGGTTCGAGTCCCGTCTCCGTCACCACTTGGCGAAGTAGTTTAAACGGATAGAACATTACATCCTTGTTCATCCCTTGCCCTTTGGGCCGAAGAATGAGGGTTATCGACTACCTACTCGAAAGGTGTGGGTTCGACTCCCACCTTCGCCGTGTCTTTTTTTGCCTAAATAGGCCGAGGAGATGACCTATGAATTATCAATTTTTTACCCGTAAACAAAACCAAACTCCCCAAAATCAACCCATTCCAGGGCGAGAAGCAGAAATGATCCAAGGGCGATCTGGCGGTTGGATGTTTGATGCTGGGTTGTGGAAACTATTACGGCGTTGTCTCCTCATCGGAACGGCACAAAGTACCTATTATGCCCAAAAACATGAACTCACGGACGACTTTATTGATGTTTTAAAGCAAGGAGTGGCCACTGATCCCAGTCGAGTGGCCTCTGAAATACTCTATGCTAGTGATGGTCGGGCGATCAATAACAGTGCGCCGTTGTTAGGGTTAGTGTTACTGTCTATGGGTAAGACACCCGAAGCTAAACAAGCATTTCGGGAGATTTTTCCTAAAGTTGTCCGTACGGGTAGCCATTTTTATGAATGGTTAAGTTATACCAAATCTTTGCGAGGGTTTGGCAAAATTATTCAAGAAGTGGGAACCCAATGGTTATCACGGGAAGATGTGAAAGGGTTAGCCTATCAACTGTTGAAGTACCAACAACGGTATGGTTTTTCTCACCGAGATGCGTTGCGTTTATTTCATGTTAAACCCCTCACCGAAGACCATCAACAGCTATTTAACTGGGTGGTGAAGGGATGGGATGAGTTACCTGATGACATACCTTCAGAAGCGTTAACGCAGATATGGTGGTATGAATGGTTAAAACGTCATCCCGATCAAACTCATCAGGCGATCGCTCAAGGTCGTTTAACCCACGAAATGGCTGCCCCTGTGGGAAAAATGGATAAAAAAGCCTGGCAACTGCTGTTTAATGAGATGCCTATTGGTGCCATGTTGCGTAACTTGGGATCGTTGACAGCGTTGGGGGTATTGCGGGTTGATGAACCGAAAAATAGCGATCGCTTAGAAAAAGTCCTTAATAATGTTAACCGTCTGCGAAAAGGGCGTATTCATCCGATAGATGTTCTAAAAGCCCTGAAAACTTACCAGTCTGGGGGAAAAGTCGGACGAAGTAAGAAAACCTGGACTCCTGTTCCTCGTATTGTGGAAATTTTAGATAAAGCGGTGGAACTCTCCTTTGATATCGCCCAACCCACAGGGAAGGTGTTTCTCCATGCGGTGGATATTTCGGGATCGATGTCTTGGGGTGTAGTGGACTCTGTTGGCTTAAGTTGTTGTGAAATTGCAACAGCAATGGCGTTGGTGACAGCTAAAGCGGAGAAAAATTACATGATTCGGGGATTTTCTACGAAATTCATCGATTTAGGAATTTCTCGGAAAGATAGTTTTCAGTCTGCGTTGAAAAAAGCCAGTAACCAAAACTTCGGGGGAACGGATGCTGCTGTGGCCTATGATTGGGCGATCAAAAACAAATTTAAGGCAGATGTGATCTGTTTTTGGACTGATAGTGAAAGTTGGGCAGGATATAAACATCCTTCTCAAGCTCTAGCACAATATCGTGAAAAAGTCAACCCTAACGTTAAGGCGGTTTATGTTACTTTAGCTCCTTATGGCATTACGTTAGTTGACCCGAAAGATCCCTTATCTTGGGACTTAGGAGGGTTTGAGCCAGGGACTCCCCGTTTGATTCAAATGTTAGCAACAGACGAACTTTAACGGTTATTGTAGGGGTCAACAAAGCTTGACCTCTACGTTTCTATTATCCTAAGATATCTTCTATGACAAAAGGACAATTTTCTGGGGCTGTTAAGTTAGCTTTTTCCTTAAAATCTTGAGCAGCTTCTTGGTAGATTTCTTGCCAATTTTCTATTAATTTATTTTTGATGGATGTTGACAGATTCTTTTTCAGAAGAATACGAAAGTTATAAACTTCCCGTTTCCAGTGGTTTTCATTGTATTCTTTTTCTGCTTCCCAATAATTGATACATAGTAAATGTATAATAATCAGAATAGTGTAAGAGCGACAAGTTTTATATTCACTCTTACCCAAGTCTTCAACCTCCTCAATTAAGTGTTCTATATCAAGCTCATTAAATTTACCTTCTCGTAGTAATTGAGCTTGTTGTTGTGACCAAAGATTAAAATCAATATCATATAATTTTTTCATGATTTTACGTCTTTTTAGTTAAACCATACGATGGGTTTTGATACTGTATTTTAACATAAACTTATTTAGTTACGAGGACGAGTTTGTAACCACATTACAACCCCTGTTATCCCTAACATTAATAAACCAAACCCATTTAAAAAAGGATAAATCATTTCTAAGTTAATACGTCCAAACTTTCCCCGATGTAATTCTAGTAACCAGATAAAATCATTTGCATTTCCTGTTACGACTGCTACTTGGAATAGAGTTCCTGTAATAACAGTTAAGAGTAACGGAAAGATCATAAAAGGAGCAATTTTATAATGTAGTTGACGTAAAGCAACTTTATTCAATAGATTCATAATTAATGTTTATTGATGTATCTTTTGTTTAACAACTTTTAGAATAATAGGACTACCAACCAGCAATAAAAAGATTATTTCTGATGATTGAGGAAGAAAATTAAATTGGTTTGTTTGTTGCAAAGTAACATTAAGAGTTTGATTTTCTGATTCTTCAGATGGTTGAATTTCAGGAGTTGGAGAAGATTCTATATTTTCTTGTTCTATTTTTGTGCTTTTCGGTTCAGGTTTAGAATGATCATGACCACTATGGGCTAAGATTGGTTTTACAGATGAAACTAATACGGTTAAACTGATAGTAGTGAGAGCAGTAATAATTTTTCTGGTAGTTAATCGATTCATAACTGTTGAAGTTTTTTATTTTAACTATTTTATCATAACAAGTTGGTTATCAAAATCTTAAAAGGTGGGCAAGTATTTAAGACATTATAATAGTTTAAGATAAGTTTATGGTTTGCCCACCCTACTGTCTTGAGAGATTAATATTATCAATATTGTTGAATTTTTAAACATGATTTACAGATGGTAACAGGTTTAGAACCGATTATAATTGATGCTGCTGCAAAAGGTATGACAGGGGTTGTTATTAAGACAGCTTGGGATCAAGGTGGTAACGTTTTATCTTGGTTTGGTAAGGGTTTAAATGAAAAGACTAAAAAGCTAATTTATAACGCATCACAACAATATATCAAGAATTATAGCAATCGTAATGGTATTCTCAAAGTGTTAGGAATGCGTCAACCTGTTAACTTAGATGATATCTATACAATGGTTCGTTTTCTGCATAAAGATCAAGTAATTAGGTTTGCTGATCTTTCGAGTCTAGAAGAAAATTATCGTAGTAGTAATAAACGTAACTATCCCAGTGAAAAAGGAGATACTAAGTCAGGAATAACAGTTGCTAATGAACAACAATATTTGATGGTAATAGGAGAACCAGGGGCAGGAAAATCAACCTTTTTAAGAAAGATGGGTTTAGAAGCGGTAAAAGGAAAAAAATTGCTAAAAGAAAGTTACCAGCATTCTTGCATTCCTGTCTTTTTTGAACTTAAAAAGTTTACAGAGAAAGAGATGAATATCAAAAAAATGATTGTTAACGAATTTGATATTTGTAAGTTACCTCAAGCGGAAAAATCTGTAGAAAAGTTGTTAGAAAAGGGTAAGTTATTAATCCTCCTAGATGGTTTAGATGAAGTGCCTACAAAAAACATGGATCGGGTTATTAATAAAATTCAAGATTTTGTAGATAAACATGATAAAAATCGTTTTATTATTTCTTGTCGTACCGCAGCTTATAATAACTGGTTTCGTCGTTTTACTGATGTCTTAATGGCAGAATTTAATGATCAACAAATTGAGCAATTCATCAATAATTGGTTTAAAACAGAACTAGATACAGAAACAAACACAGCAGAAAATTGTTGGAATTTATTACAACAAGATGAATATAAAGGTGCAAAAGAATTAGCTCAAACTCCTTTATTATTAACGTTTCTTTGTTTAACTTATGACAAAACACAAAGCTTTCCCAATAACCGTAGTGTGTTGTATCGAAAAGCGTTAAATATTTTATTAGAAGAATGGGCAGCCGAAAAAAGAATTAAACGAGATCCTATTTATGAAGGGTTACACACTGAATTAGAAGAAATTTTATTATCAGACATTGCTTACTCTAATTTCAAAGAAGATAAGTTATTTTTCTACGAACAAGATATTATCGAACAGATTAAAATCTTTTTATCAGGAAATATGAATGCACCTCAACATTTAAACGGTAAAGCTGTTTTAAATGCTATTGAAGTACAACAAGGAATTTTAGTGGAAAGAGCAACAGATGTCTATTCTTTCTCTCACCTTACGTTACAAGAATATCTAACGGCACAGTATATTGTTGATCATAATTTAATTGGTGAATTCGTTAGCAACCATGTAAGTGAAACTCGCTGGAAAGAAGTTTTTATATTAGTCGCTGGTTTAATGCGTGGTGGTGCAGATCAGTTATTATTATTGATGGAAAATGAGGCTAGAAAGTTTTTAAAAACACCTTTAGGTATGGATAAATTAGTACCTTTATTAGAATGGGGTGAAAGGATGACAACAGGATCACAAGGGGACATGAAACCTGTGGCAAAAAGAGCGATCGCCAACGCCTACACCAACGCCTACGCCAGTTGCTACGCCTACACCAAGACCTACAAAAACACCCATTTCAAACTCAAAGTCAACGCCAACGCTTATGTCAACGCCTACGCCAACGCCAACACCTGCGCCTACGCCAGTTGCTACGCCAACGCCAGTGCTTATGCCTACGCCTACGCCAGCAGCTACGCCTACGACAAAACCTGCGGCTACGTCATCGATCAATTTATTGACCTTGGTAATATGTTAGAAAAAGATCAAATTTTTAATGATATTAACTACTCTCAATTAATCAGTCAACTACAAACATTAAAAAATAATATTATTTATAATCTAGAATATCAAGAAGTTCGCATTAATTTTGTTAACAATCTTTATACAATTTGGAATAATGCCTTTAATCTAACTCCAGAATTAATAAATCTAACAGTAAAAGAATTAAAAGAAATTGACAATAACTATTTTTATATCAACTGGTTAATGCTTCAATGTAAAGACGCTGCGGTTAACGTTTCTCCTCAAACTTGGGAAGGTATAGAAGATAGAATGTTAAGAGTCATTTAATTAGTTTTCAATTATAGAATAAGATATAATAAACTTAGAATAATCCTTATCAACACTTTTCAAGTAGGTTTAGGCGATGGTTGATCCTCTAGAAATCGCTAAATACTTCATTATTAGGGCTTACGAAGATGGTAGAGAATACCAAATGACCAATATGAAGGTTCAAAAACTTCTCTACTATTCCCAATGTTTACATCTTGCCCTTTATGATGAACCCCTATTCGCACAAGAAATACAAGCTTGGCGATACGGTCCGGTTTGTCCTCCTGCCTATTACTTTTATAGTGAATTTGAAGCTAAACAATTACCCGTTCCCCAACAAGATAAACTAGAGACATTAACACCAGAAAAAAAGGAGATTTTAGAAGAAGTTTGGCAATATTTTGGGCAGTATCATGCTTACTATTTAAGTGATATGACACACTTGGAATTTCCTTGGAAAAAAGCTCGTAAAGGGTTATCTAGTTATGAACGTTCCACTAACCCTATTGATCTTAAAGATATGCAGTTATTAGGAGAAGAAAAATTATTAGAAATTGAAAGAAATCATCCTCATTATGAACCAACAATATACTATCTTTTTAAAGAAGCCTTTAACTCAGATCAAAAACCTCAATATATTAAAAAAGAAGAAATAGATGAGTGGATTGATTCCCTTCTCCCTTGAGAAATCAGAACAATTTGAACGCAGTTTCAAAAAGCTAATTAAATTCTATAAATCTGCATCTCAAAAGCAAGAATTTAAGCAGTTAATTGCTCAATATTTAAAACAACTGATTATTAATCCTTATCCAACTAAAGCAAGGAGTTAACCTTTACCTAGTAGATTGAAATTACCTAATAATTGGCAATTTTATAAATTAGTTATAGTAACTACTAAAGGAGCATCTGGACAAATTAGGATTATGTATTTAGTCAATGAAATTGAAAGAATTATTAAACTTTTGTGGATTTATAATCATCAACAATTTCAAAAGCGTCCTCCTGATAAAGATATTAGAGCGTTTATTAAAGATATATTTGAAGATTAAGTCAAATAGCTTAATATTTAGAAACAGTTTGAAAAATCTATATTATTCTATTATTTAGTTTATAGCTATTCTGATATAAGATGTTTGGTTTCATGTTAAAATTATAAACAATTATTATCCTTACATAAATCCTAAAAATGTCACCCCAGTTTTCTTATCCAAATACCTCACAACAAGACGTTACTGATATCTATCACGGTGTAGAAATAAAAGATCCCTATCGTTGGTTAGAAAACCCTGACTCAGAGGAAACCAAAGCATGGATAACAGCACAAAATAAACTCACTTTTGACTATTTAGCCACCATTGAAGCAAGAGAAAAAATAAAACAACGCTTAACCAAACTGTGGGATTATGAAAAGTATGGTATTCCCTTCAAAAAAGCAGACAGATACTTCTATTTTAAAAACAATGGTTTACAAAATCAAAGCGTTTTATACACCCTCAAAAATCTTGATGATGAACCCACTCTCTTATTAGATCCTAACACTTTATCCGAAGATGGAACCATTGCTTTATCCGGTTTATCTATCTCAGAAAATGGTCAATATTTAGCTTACGGTTTATCTACATCAGGATCAGATTGGGTAGAATGGAAAGTAAGAGAAATAGAAACAGGAAAAGACTTATCCGATCATCTTAAATGGACTAAGTTTACAGGGACATCTTGGACAAACGATCATCAAGGTTTTTTCTATAGTCGTTATGATGAACCCAAGGAAAAAACGAAACTAGAAGATACAAACTACTATCAAAAACTTTACTATCATAAGTTAGTAACTTCTCAAGATGAGGATGTATTAATCTATCATCGTCCTGACGAAAAAGAATGGGGTTTCAGTGGGAAAGTAACGGAAGATGGACAATATTTAATCATCAGTGTTTGGAAAGGAACCGATCCTAAAAATCTGATTTTCTATAAAGATTTAAGTGAAGAAAATGCTCAAGTTATTGAATTAATAAGTGAATTTGAAGCAGATTATAGCTTCATTAATAATGAAGGTTCCCTGTTTTATTTTCGTACTGATTTAAACGCACCAAAAGGGAAAGTTATTAGTATTGATATTAATAACTCAGGTAAAGAAAATTGGTCAGAAATTATACCAGAAACTAACGAAACCTTAGAAGGAGTTGGTATTTTAAATAATCAATTTGTTTGTGATTATCTTCAAGATGCCAAATCTGCTATCAAAATATATGATTTACAAGGTAACTTTGTTCGAGATGTCAGTTTACCTGGAATTGGTTCAGCCGGTGGCTTTAATGGCAAAAAAGAAGATACAGAAACTTTCTACTCCTTTACCAGTTTTACAACTCCTAATACTATCTATCGCTACAACATGATAACAGGAGAAAGTACCATCTTTCGCCAACCGACGGTAGAGTTTAATCCTGATGATTATGAAATTAAGCAAGTGTTTTATGAGAGTAAAGACGGAACTCAAGTTCCTATGTTTATTACCCATAAAAAAGGCTTGACTCTTGATGGCAATAACCCCACTTATCTCTATGGTTATGGTGGTTTCAATGTTTCTTTAACTCCTAACTTCTCCATTCATAACCTTATTTGGATGGAAATGGGAGGAGTTTACGCTGTTCCTAACTTAAGAGGTGGGGGAGAATATGGGGAAGAATGGCACCAAGCAGGAATGAAACATAAGAAACAAAATGTCTTTAATGACTTCATCGCTGCTGCTGAATGGTTAATTAAAAATAACTATACTTCCTCCCAGAAATTAGCTATTGGAGGCGGTAGTAACGGCGGTTTATTAGTTGGGGCTTGCATGACACAAAAACCTAATTTATTTGCTGCAATATTACCCGCTGTGGGAGTTTTAGATATGCTACGTTTTCATCAATTTACAATCGGTTGGGCTTGGTGTCCAGAGTATGGAAGTTCTGAAAATGAAGAGGAATTTAAAACACTTTTAGCCTATTCCCCTTTACATAATTTAACCCCAAATACAGCTTATCCTGCTACCATGATTATCACAGCCGATCACGATGATCGTGTCGTTCCAGCACATAGTTTTAAGTTTGCAGCAGCCTTACAAAATGCCCATAATGGAGAAAACCCTGTGTTAATTCGCATTGAAACGAAAGCCGGTCATGGTGCAGGAAAACCTACCACCAAACTAATAGAAGAAATTGCTGATAAGTGGGCTTTTTTAGTTGATAATTTAGGTATCGATATGGTATAATCGAAGTTAGAATACTGGAATTTTTCCTATGAGTAGCTCCTCAGAAAAACCTACCCCTAAAAAGCCGACCCCTCTTAACTGTTTAATGGGAGCAACCATTTCAGGAGCGTTAGGTTATGCACTCTACAACCTAACCGCTTCAATTATCCAAACCTTTGCTAATAAACCCTTAACATCTTCTAATACTTTAGTGTTAAGAATTGGCTCATTAGTAAGGACTTTGGTGATGGGGGTTGCTTCTTTGGGTACATTCATTTTTTTCTTTGTTTCCTTTGGCTTAATTTTATTAGCGATGCAATTACTATTCCAGAAAGAAAAGACAACAAAAAGCTAAATAATTATTATGGGTTGCGCCAGTTATTTTTAGCTTGTTCAAGTACATATTGGGAGACAGCTTGAATTTCATCTTTTGTCAGTCTTTCCTCATAAGCTGACATATTATTTTTTCCATAAGTTACTAAATTAACAATTGATTCTACCGTATCAACCTTATTTTTTTTCAAAGCCTTTAATTTTAAATTTTTACCCCGTCGAATAATATTTTTACCGTTAGGATGACATCCAGCACAGTGAATAGTAAAAATTTTAGATCCCTTCTGAAGTTCGTCTGCTATTGCTGAAGTTGGAGAAATTAGTAACAGCAATACAAAAAATATTGTAAGCAAAATTGAGTAAGTTTTTAGTTTCATTGACTTTAATTTCAACAGTAGAATGTTATTAAAAACCTATTGTTATTATTATAGCAAATCTATTCAATAGATTAGTATCTCCAGCCATCAGATTATCTGAAACAAAAAAGATAGTAATAAATTTGCTCATTGAGATAAGATAGTTAATAATTGATCACTAAATAATTAACGTTACCTCATCATAATGGATACAAAAGCTTTTAAACGTTCTCTACAACAGTCTGACAACTATCACCGTAAAGGGTTTGGTCATGAAACTGAAGTCATGGGAACCATGAATACAGAGTATCAAAGTTCTCTTATTCAAAAAATTCGTGAGAATAATTATCAATGGCAGGAAGGAGATGTTACCATTAAATTGGCGGAAGCGTTTGGCTTTTGTTGGGGAGTAGAAAGGGCCGTTGCTATGGCTTACGAAACCCGTCAACATTTCCCTCAAGAAAAGATTTGGATAACCAATGAAATTATCCATAACCCCTCAGTTAATCAACGTTTATTGGAGATGAATGTGGGTTTTATTGAAGTGGTCAATGGTAATAAAGATTTTTCAGTTGTAGAAGCAGGAGATGTGGTTATTTTACCTGCTTTTGGAGCGAGTGTAACAGAAATGCAATTATTAAACGATAAAGGTTGCACCATTGTTGATACAACTTGTCCTTGGGTTTCTAAAGTTTGGAACTCTGTAGAAAAGCATAAGAAAAAAGATTACACTTCTATTATTCATGGTAAATATCGTCATGAGGAAACGGTGGCAACCAGTTCTTTTGCAGGGACTTATTTAGTGGTTTTAAACCTAAAAGAAGCTCAATATGTCTGTGATTATATCCTTAATGGGGGCAATAAAGAGGAATTTCTAGATAAGTTTAAAAATGCTCATTCAGAAGGATTTGATCCTGATAAAGATTTAGTTCGCTTGGGTATTGCTAATCAAACAACCATGTTAAAAAGTGAAACCGAACAAATTGGTAAACTGTTTGAAACTACCATGCTGAAAAAGTATGGTCCTACTGAATTAAATCACCATTTTATGAGTTTTAATACCATTTGTGATGCAACCCAAGAACGTCAAGATGCGATGCTGAGCTTAGTTGAGGAAGATGTTGATTTGATGGTGGTGATTGGTGGTTTTAATTCGTCCAATACGACTCATTTACAAGAAATAGCCATAGAAAAAGATATTCCTTCTTATCATATAGATAGCGAAAAACGTATTTTATCAGGGAATAAAATTGAGCATAAACCTTTAGAAAAAGAGATAGAAAAAAAAGAAGATTGGCTTCCTGATGGGAAAATTGTCGTTGGTATCACTTCAGGTGCATCAACCCCTGATAAGGTAGTAGAAGCGGTTATTGAGCGCATTTTTGAAGAAAAAAATGCTAGGGTTTTAGTGTAATTTGATAACCTTGTATGTTAGTTTTTTAGTAAGCATTTAGCCGTCAGCGTTCAGCGTTCAGCTAAGAGATGAAAGTGTTTATCGGGCATTCTGTTGGCGAGGGAATCTCGCCGGTGTCTCTGGTTAATTTTAAGCCGATGGCTGATGGCTGATAGCTGAATGCTTACTCTTCTTATCTGTTGGCTTCACCTCTTTCATATCCTTAATGGCTCTAGTTAAGCCATCCAAGTAACTATCCAGGTTTTCAATGTCCCTTTTCATTGATTGGATAGTCGGATGATTAGCGATCGCTTTATCTAATTCATCGGAGTTAATCTGGTTGATATTAGCTAGATAAGCATCAATTAACTCATTAACTACTTCATTGATAGTTTTCCCCTCACCCTTAACTTTATTCTTAAATCTGTCCCATGTCTCAGGATTGATCATTCCTTCTAGATGTTGAGAAAGTAAAATAGTCATCAGATTTTTCAGTTAAGTTTCTAGCAACTTTGTTTCATTATTAACTGTTTATTGTTACAGGTTGCATATTGATTAGTTTAACTGATTGTAATTTTGAGCAATGATGATTTATTTCAATTAATTTTTTTCCTTAATATCTCTTCACAAAAACTAACTTTTTCTGAATTTTCCCAAAATTTGCCCGAAAATCAAATCTTGAAGTTATGTAAATTTTCAAAATGTGCTATCTTTAAATATACTAGAATTATTGTGACTAAAAAAACACATATAATTTCTCAAACCCTTATAAATAAGGACTTTTACCTTTTTGCTGCCCTAAATAAGTCGTTTAGCATCACTAATAACGTAATTAATACATATAAACTAATCAAAAAGATTAGTTAAGTGACCTTGACAAAATATAAGTATATTTGGTAGTGTTTTGTGGCTTTAAATTTTGATGGAATTAATTAATTATCAATTCTATAGTTATGGAACAGTTGCCTGAGAAAATTGTCAGAAAACTAAATAGTGTTCCCAATGCTGTTAAACGGTTAATTTATCAACAAAAAATTATTAATCATCGTCTTATATTCTCCATTAACTCGGGAAGAAGTGGATCAGGATATTTAGCGAAATTGCTAGGAACTGCCCAAGAAGTCACAAGCTATCATGAGAAACAACCAGCCATTATTGGCGATTATCTTCGCATGATTGAAACCCAACCTTATGAACGTTCTTTCAATAAGCGAAGACTTAAGAGCATAGCTATCCAAAACGAATTACTTTCATTTCCAGATAAACAAGTCTACTGTGAAACAAATCATATGTTTATCAAAACATTTTTTGATGTTATTTTGGGGGATTTTAACCATAATAATATAGCAGTAGTCACCTTACGTCGGAACCTAGCCCAAACTGTAAAAAGTTGCATTGAACTAGACTTTTTTGTTCCAGAACGTAGAAGTTGGACGCTTTGGTTTTCGAGTCCTAATGCAGTAACTTCTGCTATCCCTTGTATTGATTCTGATAAAAATCTGGATCAATATGACTTATGTATTGCTTATCTACTTGATATTGAAGCAAGAGCAAATCGATTTAGAGAAGATTATCCTCACATTAAAAATCATCAGGTTCGTCTAGAAAATTTCAAACATTATGAGTATATTGAGTCATTATTCAAAAAGTTGAACATTACTCCTACTCAAGCAACAGAAGAAATGTATTCGCAAAAAATTAACAGTAGAGATAAAAAGAAAGAAAGGAGACAAAAAACAGTAGATATCCTCTATTGTCAAGAACGCATTAATCAATATTTAGATAAAGCAAAGACAATGGGGATTAGTTTGCCTCCTAATTTTAGTCATTCTGATGAGCATAACCCACTTATTGAGTAAGCATTTAGCTATCAGCCGTCAGCCCTTCGGGTTCGGCAGTTGCTCCTCGGCAGAAAGCGGAGGCAGTCCAGTCTTGGGATCTCCCCAAGTAGAGGAACTGCCGTCCAAGACCGCACTGCACTCACCGTCAGCTTAAAACTATGAATCCCGATACCGCTACGCGAAAGGCAAAAGCGAGTGTGTGATTCTGAGGTGTCCTGCTCGCGCGTTCCCAAGGCGAATGCGATAGACTTCGTCCCACTACCTGCATTAATGACAATAGCGATCGCTGTTTTTCGTGGTTTTTTAGTGTTAGTACAATGTATGGGCGGGGTGGGAACGGAGAAGGAGATCACACGATTTAATACTTTTAAAGCTAATTCAAAAATTGATGATAAGTATCTACTAAAAGCATCAAATTAGCTTGTTTTGCTGCTCCTTCTATGTCAGGATACAAAGTTATAGGATCATTAGTGTGAAGAACTAAATACTGAATTATATTATCTAAATAATCTTCAATAGTATGTTTATTGATTAAACTCTTTCCATTATTATTGACAAGAAAATCGTCAAGATTTAAGTATTCAGCAGACTGCATTATACTAAAATAGCCTCTTTGTCCTTGCATTCGCTTAAGTTCTTCAACATTAGTATCAATAAAAAGTAGTAATTCCTTTTCCGAACATTCCTTTTCTGAATATCTCTTTTCAATCTTGTCTGGGTCGAATATTCTAATTAATTGATCTTCATTTTCTATTATATCCTCAACAAATTGATGATGTCTTTTATCAATTTTATTTTTTATCTCATTAACAGAAACTTGTTTTTTTCTATCAACTATATCTTGATCTTTACTGATAACTTTAAAAAAATTATCATCAAGGATTAATTGATAAACGGAAAATTTGACTTTTTCGACATGGCCTTTACCATCTTCACCTTTAATTCTACCTTGGCTATCAAATATTTTTCTAGGATCTATTTTATTTGTTTCTTCATATTCTTCTTGTTTTGTTTTTTCACCTATTACTTTTTTCTCTTGTCTATGGCTTTCTTCGTTTACTCTTACCTTTTCTGGCTTATTAAGAAACCAGGTTTTTTCTACACCATCTAGAACTCCAAAAGATGCTGCTAAAAATGGGCTAGAACTCCAGTCAAGAAGAGGTGTATTTAATCCAAAATGTCTCCCTAAAGCCCATACTTGGTTATAACTAAGCTTTTCAGGATTATGACTACGTAAACCTCTTATTGCTAGTTTAAATTTATAGAAAAGTCGATTACGAAGCTTGAAAATTGTATCATGTAGGCTCTCGTATATATACTTGGTCTTATTCTCTTCTAAAATATTTGGTAAATATTTAACAATGTTTCTTTCAAAAGTGGATTGACACTTATATGTAGGATTATTTTGTCCGCGCCAAAATGAGTTATGTAAATTATCATTTTGAATTATTGCTTTATGAAAGGCTTCCAATGAATCGTAATTGTCTTCCTTTACTTTTAGTTCATTTTGTTGTTTTGAATTTACCATTTTAAACTTCCTTTACTGACGACAAACAGGCAATGAACATATCACTGTTACACAACGCCTTCAACCAAGGATTATACTCTCCCTCTCGTAGCTTAGCGTAAAGTTCCCTGGCCTGGGATTTGTCTTCATCAATATTAATAGCTAGTTCATCCATGGGGAGGGGTGTAGTGATTTTTTCTTTTTCTAGAGTGACTTTTCTGTTTTTCGCTATTCCTCCTAAATACTTCAATTTTCTACTTTCTAACTCTTTTTGAGGGTTTAGTTTAGCGACAGCTTTTCTTCACCTCAAGATGCTCTAACTAAAAAATGATGTAAACTGTGGTAAGCGGAATGCTTACCTTATTGAACAACCTTAGCTACAGGAATTAAGCTAAAGTTAACTGTTTTTTCTTATCTTCAATCGGTGCAGATAAAGCATCTTTTAAATCAGCTTTACCTAACCTTTCTTCTAAGATTTTCATCACTTCTCGACCAAAATCATTGGGGTTTCGTTGCCAAGCTTGTAAGCAAACTTCTCCAAAAAATGATCCCAAGGGTTCGGGGTTCCATAACAACTTTTTCGCTGTCCAAGGCATTAAACTCATGGGATCATAATCCCGTTTAAGAATGTTATTATTAAAAGCATATTCTTCTAAATGGGTATGAGGTTGTAAACCGATAAAAAAGATAGCCGGTTCAACTTTATCTGCCCCAAATATCGCTTCTAACTCTCGATGATAAGCAATGGTTTGACGAATTGTGTCATAGGTTTCATCGATAACATTGAAAGAGTAATTAACCGAAACTAAATCATTAAAACCGGCTGCTTTTAAGTCTCGACAATTCTGCAACACGGTGCGTAAATTGTAACCCATCCGCATTTTACGAACTAATTCTTGAGAACCGCTAGTAATGCCAATTTCAAAATAATTCATCCCTGTTTCTGCCATTAATTGACACAGTGTCGGGTTTAAATTATCAGCACGAATATAAGCGGCCCAATGAATATCTGTCATTCCAGAAGCAAGAATTTTTTCTAATAATTCCTCAGCATCTTTCATGAAGCGACGGGCAGGAATAAATTGTGCATCCGTAAACCAAAAATTACGAATTCCTCGATCATAAAGTTGGCGCATTTCTTTGACTACTTCATCAGCAGGGTTGATTCTTACCTGTTTCCCTTCTACAACCGTGTAAACGCAATAACAACAATTATGGGGACAACCACGCTTAGTTTGTACTCCAATGTAAAAGTCGTTTTCTTGGAAATAGTAGTTAAATTCTGGCCAAATGCTTTCTATATAATCGTAGTTACAAGCTGTTTTTTCTAAGGGAGTGGGTGACTCATGAATTAAGCGATCGCGGGGTTCTTTTTCTCCTACCACGTAACACCTTTCATCAGAAAAATCTTGACCACTGAGCAATTTTTGTAATAACGTTTCTCCCTCTCCAACAGAAACAATAGTCTTTGGAGGTAGCTGCGTTTTTAACTGTTCATAAAACACACTAACTGCCCCACCTCCAACCACTAACCGCGCCTCAGGATGGTATTGTTGCGCCCGTTTTAAACCCCGCTTAATCAGTCCTAAATTACGCCATAACTCGCTGTAGTATGCAGTGGTTACTTTTAACCCTCCTAATGCGCCTCTGAGACGGATAAAAGGGTTTTTAGCATAGTAAAATTCAAAGGCATTTTGTAAAGGGTTGCCTCCTCTTCCCCCTACTGGGGCGTATATTTGGATATCTCGCCAAGAAAATACGAGTAAAGTCGGCTTAAATTCATCAATACAATTATCCAGAGCTTTTTTGAAGTCTAAGGGGGGAACGGTTCCTAAATCAAAGATTTTCTGCTCAATTTCAGGAAAAATCTTGTGAACGTGATCCGAAAGATAAACAACACCAATGGGGAAAATAGGGTTACAGGGAAGACGACAGTAGAGGATACGCTGTGTTTGGGTCATGGTTATCTTAAAATTCCGCTTTGTTATGGGTTGGGTTGAGCAGCGATCGCCTTTGATACATAACTACAGCTTCAGGCGAAGACTGGTCTGACGGTTATTAAGCTTTGATTGCTTATTGCCCTTTGACTTTTGCCCTTTGCCTTTTGCGTAGCAAGCGATCCCCGCTTTTGTAAAGTTATTTTTCTTTGCTTAAATAACTTAGAAGTTGTAATATATCTTAACTTTAACGATATTTTTGCCAGTCAGCAAGTCAATAATTGAAGAAGCGATCGGCTAATATTGGCTTAAATAGGGCTTTCTACTTAGGTTAGAATACTTGAAAAATGCCTTTATAAAAATTTAACACATTATACCATAATACCGTAGTGGTATATGACAGCGTTCAAGAAAAGTATTGAATGTAATATTGATTACAGCTAACGGGGATCACTGAGTGTTAGGGTAAAGAGGAAATGAACAATCAGAAACTCAATTGCCTGAATTATTATGGCTCAGATCCTTGATCCCATTCCAACTGGGCAAAGAAACGTACTACTTTGCTGCTATGTAAATGCTACGAATCACATTCAAGTTGCTCGTATTACCAACATAAACAATTGGTATTTTGAACGAGTTGTTTTTCCAGGACAACGTCTTGTCTTTGAAGCTTTACCCAAGGCGCAACTAGAAATTCATACGGGAATGATGGCTAGTGCCATTCTTTCAGATACCATTCCTTGTGAACGTCTTTGTATAAGTGATGGAAGTAACGACGAAATAGAGCAAGAATTTGTTTCTGTTGCTGCTTCTACTGATAAAAAACAAACCATACAAGCAAGTGATAAACACAATTATCCATTCTCTAATTTAAAAGCTGCATTAGTTTAGAAGGTCGAATAATGACAATTCATCATTAAAAAATTCTAGCTGAGTCTGCCCCATTGGGGCTTTTTTTTTGCTGGTCAGTTATCTCTGATCAGGTACAATATTGGTAAGCATTCAGCCGTCGGCGTTCAGCTTTTGAATGAAAGCTATCACCACACACTCTGTTGGCTAGTTGACCTCGTGTTTTGTACCTCGTAAGTATTCGTTTAATCTCAGTCACTTTCGATGTTAGGGGTTTATAGTTTCTGGCTGACGGCTGATAGCTGAATACTTACAAAAGAAGAATCTACAAGTATTAACTATTAACTATCAATTATGAATTTACCATCTTTTTTATGGCTGTGGAAAATTGCAGCTTGGTCAATGGGTTTATCTCTGTTTGCGTACTTTTTATTAGGAGTATCAGGAGGATGGATGTTTTATCGTCGTAATACTGAAAATTCTTCTCCTATATGGTTGCGATCGCTGCATTATGTTATCGGCTCAATCATGGTAATATTGGTGTTATTATTACTGGTGATTGGGTTAGTTGGAACTTTAGGACATTATGGTAGTTTAGGTCATTCTTCTCATTTAATTGCTGGTTTATTAACGGTTATTTTAGTGTTAATTTCTGCGACTGCTGCCACACAAATTAGTCCAGAAAAACCAAGGATGCGATGGTTACATATTGGCACTAATATTATTCTTTTTGTTAGCTTTGCTATGGTAAGTTTGACGGGTTGGGATGTTGTACAGAAATATTTACCTTAATTTTGATCATTAAGACTGTTTGAAATATTTATTAATAAATTCGTCAGACACATTAAACTGTTTTAAAACATTAGGTAAATCTCGACGGGGTATCTTTCCTTTTAAACAAGTGGCAATTAATTCTTCAGTATTGTTATTTTGAGCAATTTCTTCTAGTTTGTTTTTGAAATATTGATATTTTTCCTTGTTTATATTAGCGAATTTTTGAGAAAAATAGTAAGTTTTAAGGTATTTAAGTGCTGGTGATAAATCTTGTATTTTTTCTATTTCCTTCTCCAAGTCATTCCAAAAAGTGCTAGTTTTTTCTAATTGTGTTGCCTGTACATAGTATTCTAATAAATTATCAACCCAATTAAGGATGATGCTTAAATTCCGAGATATCAAAGCTTGTTCTTCTATATATTTAAGTAACGGATGGAAACAGATTCCATAAATAATTACCATTAGAATAAATTTTTCATTTATATCTGGTTTTTCAGGAAAAATTAGGATAAGTATCCACCAGTAAATCTGTGCAGGAACATAAATTTGAATCAATAACCACCCCCAAAAAGGAAAGGTTTTCAATGGTTTAAAAAAGATATAACTAAGATATTTTTCCTCAAATTTTATACAAGCATTAACCGCATTAATAATTCCTGGAATAAGGGCTATAATAATATAAGGAATTAGAGTTGATATAGAATTTTGTTCCATTGAATTTATCAACGAGAATTACTCAGGGTACGAAGTTCTACTTTACCAAGGGATGTTACCGTAAAATAGGTTTCTGAATCATCTTCTTGAACATCAAAGGATCTTGGTTTAGTGATGGGAAAAACACTGTACCAAATATTACCAGAAACTTTATTGATTTTTCTTTCATTCCATAGTTGTTTAACCAGTTGATGAACTTCCCATGAAGGTAACTCTAAACGATATTTTAAATCTCTTAGTGTCAATGGATAAGTTTCTAATTCTTGTAAAATAAACAATTCTTTAGGATTAATTTTTTGCTTTGTTTTTTTCTTAGAATTAGCAATCCTATCATTTGAGTAATTTGAGTCCCAAGGAATTGCTATTTTATCTCTTTCTTGACTATTATATTCTTCTGCTAATTCTTGTCTAGCTGTTTGATAAGCATCACAAAAATCAGAAATGTTTTTAACAATTTCTGGGATTTCATCAAGAACTTGATAGTTATTTTCTGATAATTTGGCTTCAATTTCTTCAATTGTTGCTCTTAAATTTTCAGGAAATTCCTCAATATTGACGCGCTGAAGGGCAATTTTCCAAGCGTTTAATGTTCTTTGTTGACTGGGTTTTAGGGAATTAGATGGTTGATTCATGGTTTCCTCCTAACAAGTAGGATCGATTAATTTTATCTTATCACAGGTTAAAATTGATGCACGATAAATCCTAACCAATAATAAGATTCTTCATAGGGTTTATCATTAAATTTTTCTTGTTGATGTTTCTTGATTTCATCTTTAATTAATTCGACAATATTATGATTAATTCTTGTATTTTTCTTATCTTCTAAAAGTTTATTTAACCAAATAACTAATTTTTGATTGGTTACATCTTTTAACCATTCTTGTGCATTTCTTAACGCAATTTTTGGTGTAATTCCAGCGCGATATTGTTGATAGAAATAAATCATTAACCATGCGCTGGAAGTTTCGTCAACTGTCCATAAGGTACTAAGAACACAGTTTGCACCTCCTTTCAGAAATGCACTAACTAACCCTACATATTCACTGTCAATGGTTTGCTTTCCATTTAACGCGGTTTCGCAAGCAGCAAGGGTAATTAATTGATAGGAATTAAAGTTAAGATGACTAATTTCATAAGCAGTGAGTTGACTCCTGTTTTCAAATTCTAAAGCTGATCTTTTGGGATCATCAAAATTATAATAACCGTGACCGGTAAAATGAAGGTGAGTATGGTTAGGAATAGCATTTAAAAAGTCCTCAATGGTGATTATGTATGGTTTTATTGTAGCAAAGTATGTATTAACGATCGCTGATTCAATTTCAGAAAACACTAAATCTTTTCTGGGGTTTTCTATGCTTAATAATGATTCTGTTTGATTATCATTCAATTGTTGTTGTTTTTGTTTTAATTTTAAACCAATTTGTAAACTAGGAAGATAAGAAATTATCCAATCTTTTTGAGTAAATAGGGAATGCAAGGGTAAGCGATGTAAATCTTGATGGGGAATTAAAATCAATTCGTCAACATCTTGTAACTCTTTTTCAATCTCAGCAATACCTAAAATTTCTTTTAAGGTTTCTAAGCGATCGCTTATATTAAGTCGCCAAGAATGCTCTTTTTTGTCTTCCGTTTCTGTATCTTTTTTGCTGCGGTAGTCTTGATAATCTTCGTCCCATACTTTTATCCATTGTTCTATCGTGGAATTACCTTGAGAAGTAGAATAATTTAACTTATAAATCGGTTGCTGCAATCCTTGTTTGATAATAAAGGTAATTAATCCCATCGGACTATTAAACCAGTAAACTATTCCCTGACTTCTGACTCCATTAAATAATGTTTGTATTTGTTCATAACTGGGATAAAGATTAGAATCTGTTTGTAGTTGATTTTCTGGTTTATATCCCTCTAGAATATGAGTTAAACGCCGATTTTTCTCTAACTCTGCGTTCCGTAATGCTTCGATAATTTCTCCTTTTTCCAAAAGAACATTAACCGTCAGTTGACGAAACATTAAATATTTCGCCTCCAGTCTTAATCTTTGGTTTTCGTCTTCAATAGGAACCTTATCCACTAATTCATTCAGTATTTTTAATCCTTCTAATAAATAGTTATCCGCATTGTCTTCATCTCCCACTGCTAAATACACTTTAACTAAGTCTTGAATCACCGCTAACCGTAATTCAGGAAACTGTTCAACCGTTAAAGTTTCCAAGGCACAATAATAACTCTCAATGGCGTTATCATATTCTTGGTGTTCATATTGCGCCACCCCAATTTTATGATGCAAAAATCCCCATTCTTCGGGGTGATTGTCTTGATAAATATGTTTATTTAAGGGGTAACGATAACTGATTAATTGTCCTTCGTATCCCCGTTTATTTAATTCAGGATTTAACCGAGAAATTGACTGTAATTGAGATTGATATAGAAATTGTATTAATTTTTCTGAGTTGGGTTGTTGTAAAAAAGAAATGAGGTTACGAAAATCTCCCGTTTCTAGGGATTGAAAATAGTTAATTAATTGTCTAGAAGCATCTGTTAATTCAAATTGCAATCTCTCTATAAATTGATTTTGTAACCGTGATATTTCCCCTTCACTTGCAGTTGATCTACTCGCTGCTATTCCTCTACTATCCCAAGCGTCATGATCATCGGGTTTGAATTCTAAAGCTTTGTCAAAAGATAGGATTGCTTCTTCAAACCTTCCTGATTTAAGTAAAGCTATTCCTCTACTATACCAAGCGTCATGATCATCGGGTTGAAATTCTAATGATTTGTTAAAGAAACTAATGGCTTCTTTATACTTTCCTAAATTATCACATAAAATTGTCCCACCATTATACCAACCTTGATGAAAATCAGGTTGAATTTCTAATCCTTTGTTATGATTGTCTATCGCCTCTTCAAATCTTCCTAAATTACGTAACGCTATCCCTTTGTTATACAAAGCTTGATGAAAATCTGATTTAATTTCTAAAGCTTCGTCGTAGGATGCGATCGCTTCATCAAACTTTCCTAAGTCATATAAAGCTATCCCCAGGTTAAAATAAGCTTCATAAAAATCGGGTTGAATTTCTAATGCTTTATCATAATTGTCTATCGCTTCATTTAATCTTGCTAAATTAGACAAAATATATCCTCGGTTCCACCAAGCTTTAGCATTTTGAGGATTACATTCAATTGCTATTCTAAAAAATTCTAGTGCTTGATCAAGATTATTATTTGCTAAATAAAGTCTACCAATTTCACGATACAATTCTGAGCTACTTTCATTCGTTTGCTCAGGTTGATTAATTAAGGTTTGTAATTGTTGAATCTTGTTTTGTTTAACATCATTTGTCCAAGCTAAGTAAGTACTGCTTTTTTTATCCTCAAGAATTAACTTTAATTGTTGTTGAATTGATTGATCAATTAATCTTTGAATCTCATCGGTTGTTGTTTCGGAAGGGATTAAATTTTGTGTTTCTGATGGGGTTGGGTTTAATTGTGTATTTTGTAGATTATTCTCTTGAAAATTTCCTAACACCGAACTCACGTTTCTAGCAATATTACCCAATTTTCCTGATGCAATATTGCCCAATTCTCCTAAATCTTGACCTAACTCTTGATAATTATCTCTATTCTCCAACCATTTCTCACTTTTCTTTTCTATCCATTCTGCTAACTCATCCGATTCAACCTTACGACTTATTAAAAACCCTTGACAACTCCCCCAAGACCTTCCTTTTTTAATTGCTGCCAACAAAGCAAATAAGACATTTTCATACTCAGCATCCGATAAACTGGGTTTAGGAAGAGTATTATCAGATTCTATCGTCTCACAAGAACCATTAAACAGACGTTTCAGCCAATTCCAGAGTTTTTTAAGCCAATTGATCATTAACTTGTAGGGTGGACAAGATAGAGGGTTATTTAAACTTACTATATCTTAGAAAATTTTGCTCACCTTATATGAAATACCAAATATTGCTAGAAAAGATTGCAATTTAACAATTGTAGGGTGGGCAAAACATAGAATACTTTAAACTTACTATAGCTTGGAAAACTTTGCCCACCTTACGAAATTGAAGTACGGGTTTAAGAGTGGTGAGGTGGGCAAAATATAGAATTCTCTAAACTTACTATAGCTTGAAAAACTTTGCCCACCCTACGACTACGACATTTCAGCAAATTAAATATAACATGACAATTCAGTAGGAGTTTAACAGTTTTAACAGTATTCAACCCAAAACTCATGCAAACGTTAAAATAGAAGCAGTACCCAATAGGAGTTTAACTCATGAGTGAACCTGTTACAGTTCGTTACTCGTTAGAAGAAATCTTAAAAGAGATTAAACAAGAAATTAAAGATGTCAATACCAAACTAGATGACGTTCAAAAAGACGTAAATACAAAACTAGATGACGTTCAGAAAGACGTAAATACAAAACTAGATAACCTTCAAAAAGATGTAACAGATTTAAAAGTAGGACAAGCAACTTTAACTGAAAAAGTTAGTGGTATAGATAAGCGACTAGAAAAGGTAGAAACAGAACAAGATACAATGGTTAAAGCTATTTCTGACTTGCAAGGTTTTCGTTCCCTAATTGTACCAATAGTTGTAGCTGTAGCAACCGCTTTATTAACATTACTTTTTCGTCTTGTTCCCAATCTTTCTTGAAAATATTGATAATCGTAGTTGAAAAGGTAGAATTATAGGTGAAAAAAATTAAGCATCAAATTAGATTAGAATCAAGTCGTACAGTTAAATTTAGTCAAGAAGCAAAAAAAGCTTTTGAGGCTAAAAATTGGCAGCAAGGAAAAGCTTTAATGGAAAAAGCTGTTACTGCTAGTAAAAAATCTCAGGAATTAATTAAGCAACTTCAAAAAGCTTCTGCAACCAACAAAATTATTACTTGACAAATAAGAGGTTAAACCATGAATGAACCCATTATCACCGGTATAGTAGAAGAAATGCTCAAACGTATTGAGGGAAAATTAGACAAACAATCAGAAGAAATAAGCGCAATAAAAACAGAAATAGGAGAAATGAAAACAGAAATGGGAAGGATGAATACAGAAATGGGAAGGATGAGTACAGAAATAGGGTATATCAAAGGAACTTTAGAAACACAACAAATATTCGTTCAAAAAATACCTGATTTAGCGGAAAAAGTAGGAGAATTAAAGAACTGGAGACAATTCGTAATTATTACTGTAACTGCTACTGTTAGCGGTGTTATTGGTTGGTTAGTTCGAGGGGGAAATTTTAAACCTTAACTTGACTTTATATTTAACTATTTCGCTTACAATTAAATTAATTACTTTTATTTCTTAATCTCGATGCCATTAACACAAGAAACCTTAATAGGAAAATCTGTAGACGAATTAACTACCTGGGTAAAACAAAACGGACAACCCGCTTATCGAGGGAAACAACTGCATCAATGGTTATATCAAAAAGGCGTGCGATCGCTAACAGAAATCTCGGTATTCCCTAAAGCTTGGCGAGAAGAATTAAAAGATTATCCTATCGGTCGTTCTAATATTTATCACTGTACTATTGCTCCCGATAAAACGAGAAAATACCTGTTAAAATTAGCAGATAATTTAATCATTGAAACGGTGGGTATTCCTACCTCAAAACGCTTAACGGTTTGCGTCTCTTCTCAAGTAGGATGTCCCATGAATTGTGATTTTTGTGCAACGGGAAAAGGGGGATATACCAGAGATTTAACTTGTGCAGAAATTGTCGATCAAGTATTAACGGTACAAGAGGATTTTCAACAAAGAGTCAGTCATGTGGTTTTTATGGGAATGGGAGAACCGTTATTGAATACCAAAGAAGTTGTAAAAGCTGTTAAAATCCTCAATCAAGACGTAGGAATAGGACAGCGATCGCTTACCATTTCTACCGTAGGAGTTCCCAAAAAAATCTTAGAATTTGCTCATCATAAACTACAAGTTACGTTCGCGGTTAGTCTTCATTCTGCTAACCAAAAATTACGAGAAAAATTAATCCCCAGTGCTAAATATTATCCGATTCCTAAACTATTAGCGGACTGTCGAAAATATGTAGAAATTACAGGAAGAAGGGTAACTTTTGAATATATTTTATTAGGTGGTGTTAATGATTTACCGGAACAAGCGATACAGTTAGCTAAATGTTTAAAAGGGTTTCAAAGTCATGTTAATTTAATCCCTTATAACCCGATCGCTGAAGCAGACTATCAACGACCAAATGCTGAAAGTATTAACATATTTAAAAGTATTTTAGAAGGACAAAAAATTGCGGTTAGTGTCCGTTATTCACGGGGACTAGAAGCGAATGCAGCTTGTGGACAGTTAAGGGCGATGTCTGAGGGGGTGAGGGGGTGAAGAGGTGAAGGGGAGACTGGGGGACGGGGAGACTGGGTGAGGGAGAGATTTTGTCGGTCAATTCATTTATCATTTATCATTGACCATTTATCATTGGTTTGGAAGTAGGCTTGAATCCTCTCCCAAACCCTTTTTCTCGCCTTTTGGGAGAGGCTTGAAACCTAAATGTTCAATGTTCATTGTTTAATGTTCAATGAATAGACCTTCAAATCTTCGTGAGTTTTTGCCTTGTTGCTCTTTTCATTCACGACAATCACCCCGTCTCCCAGTCACCCTATCACCCCATCACCCAGTCCCCCCATCTCCCCACTCTGAGACTTAAGCTTCAGAAGCAACAGGTTCTGGTTCTACTGCTTCTGGTTCTTCTTCTGGTGTTTCTGGGGATACTTTATCTAATTTGATGGTGAGATAGCGCAGGACATCTTCCCCTAAGCGCATCATCCGTTCTAAGGGTGCAATTTGGGTTCCATCTGCTTGATAATTAAACTGGACATAAATACCATCTACCTTTTTTTGAATAGGATAAGCGAGACGACGTTTACCCCAAATTTTTACTTGTAGATCGGTGGCGTTATTTTCTGTCAAGAATTCTTTATAGGTGGTGAGAGCTTGGTTAACTTGCTCTTCTGAGAGATCAGGACGCAAGATAAAAATCATTTCGTAATGTTGGCTCATCGGTTTAAACTCCTTATGGACAAAGTTGGCTTCGTGATCAATTTAGGGTCTTGAGATCAAGAAGCAAGGATCACTGAAAACAAATCAAATGAAAAAATGTCTCCTTTTTGAGACACATTCCTTTAAAATCATACTACGACTTCATGACTAATGGCTAATTAGTTTACTTCTAACCTATCTGATTGCTCAAGTTTATGCCGCAACGCTACGTTCGAGTAAAAACAACTCAAGGAAATATCCATTATGGCTCACTTAATCTTAATCGCAGTGTGGCTGTGTTTGACGCTGCCCCTTGGGATGGAGGACAACCCAGTGGCGTTGTTTTAAAACCTGATACTTATGAATTTTTAGCCCCTTGTTTTCCTTCAAAAATTGTTGCAGTGGGCAGAAATTACAAGGCCCATGCAGAGGAACTGGGTAACACAGTACCCAAAGAACCTTTACTCTTTCTTAAACCTCCTTCAACCCTGATTGGGGAAGGCCAACCTATTTATTACCCTCACCAGTCTCAACAGGTTGACTATGAGGGAGAGTTAGCTTTAGTGATCGCTGAAGTGACTAAAAATTGTTCTGAGAAAGAAGCTCGTAGCAAAATTTGGGGTTATACTATCGCTAATGATATTACTGCCCGTGATCTCCAAAAAAAGGACAATCAGTGGGTTCGGGCAAAGGGGTTTGATACGTTTTGTCCTTTGGGTCCTTGGGTAATCCGCGAATTAAGTGCGGCCGCTGTCATTCAAACCTATGTTAATAATGAGATGGAACCGCGACAATCAGCGTCGGTTCAGGATATGATTTTCTCTCCTCACGTGATTGTTTCTTATGTTTCTCAGATTCTGACTCTGTTTCCTGGGGATGTGATTCTGACGGGAACCCCCGAAGGGGTTGGCCCCCTTAATGTGGGCGATCGCGTTCGGGTAGAGATTGAGGGGATCGGTAGCATGGAAAATCCTGTCATGAGTGTACCAACCACTAATATTACTACCAGCGAACCTGAGAATAAGCAGCCTCAGAAATCGTAGGAATTTCTGCGTAGCGTCCTAAAGCTGATTGGATAATGGAAAAATAGGAGGCAGCAAGGCCACCTAAGAAGAGTACATTGTACAGGGTTTCAAGGAGAATGCCACTACCTCCCAAAGCAGGAATTAAGACATACTGCATGACAATGCCAGCTAAAGCCAATAAAATACCGATGAGGATAGATTGCATGGCATTGTAACGGATGAAATGGCTAATGCGATCGTTACGGACAACTAAAGCAAACAAAAGAATGAAGACAAGGAAACTGCCAAAACGCCCTAATGGTCCTAATAAAGCACCCACTAAACCATAGGTAAGTCCTACAGGTAAAGCTGGAATTAAGAGAAAGTTAAAGACTGGAAACTGTTGTAATAGGAAAGTGCCAAAAAACATTGTGTCGAAAATAGCAAAGCAATAAACTAAAGTACCAAAAATGCGGTCTGGAATACTAACTGAACCACGCCATGTCATTACGGATTACTCCTTGATCATTAAATTGACTTCACTTTTTACTTTAAAACTTTTTTACTTTACTTACCACCAATGAGGGGGGCAAAATGCCCCTCTTTTTTTGTGGTTACTGTTTTAAAAGGATAGATTTGGCAAAGAATTATTACAGATTCATAAATTCCTAGCTGAAATTTCTCAAACGCTTCGCAATAAAATTGATAATTAGGATTAGCTAAAAACTCCTTAAACCGCTTTCTAATTTTAATCCTACGGGTTTTAAGCCTAACAATCTGTTGAGCTAACTTAATTATTTCGGAACTAAAACCGCATTGTTGAGCCGTTCCAATACTTTTAGAAAGTTTTTTTGACCAGAATTTTCGTCGGCTAGGATGTTGATCACTATTGCTAATAAATAACCAAATACCGTCTACCTTGTTATAATTTCAGGAAGTTTTCTAACATGATTGGATATAATCCATATTTTAATTAAGCCAGATTTAATTACGACCGTAAAACTGGATATTGAAGATAATTACTTTGTCACGACAACCTCCAACAATACGGCTGATATAGAGTCTCTTTTAACAGAAACCTAACCAA
>JAAUYD010014802.1_pt1 | contig 27854 bp, 30 predicted proteins | sample 7278101 | NCBI WGS metagenome assembly JAAUYD01 (sample SAMN14350128, study PRJNA611818) | marine sediment metagenome | isolation source: surface marine sediment (0.6m) | place: French Polynesia: Moorea | collected 2018-08
TCGGATCGGCCACGGGCGTGATCGCGATGCGCTGTGCGTCGCGGCGTCGCTCGAGCAGCACACCACCATCGGCGCGCCACGCGACGAAGGCCAGCGGACCGCTGCCGAGCGGCGTGCGCGCGACGCCGCCCTCGCCGGCCAGTTCGGTCGGCAGAATGCCGAGCGTCAGGCGGGTCGGGAACAGCGGATCGGGGCGCTCGAGCACGAACTCCAGCGTATCGTCGGCCGGCGTCTCGATACGCGCGACATGCGCCAACGCGCCGGCATGCGGTGACGCGAGCCCCGGGGCCGCGAGGCTGGCATAGGTTGCCGCGACGTCGGCCGCATTGGGCCGGCGGCCGTTCCAGAACGACGCGCGATCGGCCCGCAGCGTCACGCGGTAGCGGTCGGCGGCGACGGCCTCCCAGTCGGCCATCGCCGGCTGTGGACTGCCGCGCTCGTCGAGCACCACGAGGCGGTCATAGAGCAGGCCGTTGACGCGCTCGGATGCCGCGTCGCTGGCCAGGCGCGGATCGAGCACGCTCGGCGGCGTCGCGACCGCGAACACGATGACGTCATCGTCGACCCTGTCGCAGGCCATCAGGCCGACGACCAGCAGCACGGCCAGCACGCGGGTTGCCACGGTCACCATCGGCTGAACGGGAGCTGGCTCAGGTTGCTGTTGTAATAGCGCGGATCGTCGGACACCTCCTCGCCGAGCCATGCGGGGCGCTCGAAGGCCTGGTCCTGCGTCTCGAGTTCGACCTCGGCGACGACCAGTCCAGCATTGTCGCCATGGAACTCGTCGATCTCCCACAGCAGCCCGCCATGCCGGACGTGATGGCGCGTCTTGTCGATCAAGGGTCGCAATGCGACCTTGTCGAGCAGCTCGCGCGCATCGTCGAGCGGAATCGGGTACTCGAACTCGAGCCGGTTGATGCCGTCGACGGTGTGCTTGATGTTGAGTTCGGCGCGCTCGCCGTCGATCCGCACGCGGACCGCGGTCCGCTCGCTGCGCGACACGTAGCCCTGGATCAGGCGCTGGCTGGACGTGACGTCGTCACGCCAGGCGTCGGTTGCGAGCAGAAACTTGCGTTCGATCTCGATACCCATGCTCAACCCCTGTCGAACAGCGCAATCGATTCGACGTGCGCCGTGTGCGGAAACATGTCCATGACCCCGGCGCCGGCCAGACGATAACCGTGTTCGGATACGAGTTCGCCGGCGTCGCGTGCCAGCGTACCGGGGAAGCACGAGACGTAGACGATGCGCGCGACGCCCATCGCCGGCAGCCAGCGCAAGACCTGCTGCGCACCGCTGCGCGGCGGGTCGAGCAGGGCCTTGTCGAAGTGCCGGCCAAGCCAGGCTTCGTCAGCGAGGTCCCCGTACAGGTCGCCGGTCAGGAATTCGGCGTTGGCGATGTTGTTGCGTTGCGCGTTGCCACGGGCTCGTGCGACCAGGCCGCTGTCGCCCTCGATACCGAGTACGCTCGCGGCACGTCGGGCAATCGGCAACGTGAAATTGCCGATGCCACAGAACAGGTCGAGGACCGAGTCGCCGGCGTCGGCATCGAGCAGTTGCAGCGCGCGATCGATCATCTTGCGGTTGATCTCGCTGTTTACCTGGGTGAAATCACCAGGCAGGAAACCCAGGGTCAGGTCGTGGTCCGGCAGGCGGTAATGCAGGTCGACCGGCTGGGTCAGCGGCGCCACGGTCTCAGGACCGCCGGGCTGCACGTAGAACACGATGTCGTTCGCATCCTGGAACGCCGCCAGCCGCTGAACGTCGTCGCTACTGAGCGGATCGAGCACGCGCAGGATCAGCACGCAGCGCTCGTCGTCCATCGCCATCTCGATCTGCGGCAAGCGCGCGCTGACACTCAGCGATCCGATCAACGCGCTCAACGCGGGCAGCAAGGTGCCGACGCGCGGGTGCAGCACATGGCACACTTCGGCGTCGGTGACGAAGCTCGATCCGCGCTCGCGGAAGCCCACGAGCACCCTGCCCTTCTTCGGCACGCTGCGGACACCGAGACGTGCCTTGCGCCGATAGCCCCACGGCGATGCGTTGACGACCGGCGGCAGCACCCGCTGTGGGACGACGTTGCCGATGCGCTGCAGATCGTCGAGCAGCACGGCCTCCTTGGCCGCGATCTGGGCCTGCGGACGCAGATGTTGCAGACTGCAGCCGCCGCACACGCCGAACTGCGCACAGCGCGGTTTGACACGCTCGGCCGAGCCCTGCTCGACGGCCACGACCTGCCCTTCGTCGTGACTGCGGCGGCGCGCCGTGTAGCGGAAGCGCACCTGCTCGCCCGGCAGCGCACCGTGCAGCAGCGTGGACTTGCCGTCGACGTGCGTGACGCCGCGACCGTCGGGTGACAGGCTGGCCACGTCGGCGGTGAACTCGCCGTCGGGCAGTCGATGGCGGCGTCGGCGGCGTCCCATTCAGTCGATCTCCCAATTCGCGAGGAAGTCCGCATCGTGCGCTGACGGCGATGCCGACAGCGCCGCGCGCAGGCTGCGCGCGGCCGACTCGCGGGCAGCGTCGTCGATGTCGCCGCGGGCCCGGAACACCCGTAACGCGAGCAGAAAGGTGTTCAATGCCCGCAGGACGCCGTAGGCGCGCAGATCGGCAAGGCGCCCGGCCAACCAGGCGTCGACCAGCTGATCGCCGCGGTGACCGAGCAGCCCGGGCAGACCGAGTTTGCGCGCAGTGGTGCCGAGTTCGGGGCGATCGTCGATGGTCGGCGACAGGTAGGACTCGAGGTCGAGGTGGGCGCCGGCGTTGTCGTCGACCGCCATTGGCTGATCATGCAGTAGCGAGCGAAACCGCAGCAGCGGGAGGCTGAACCGCCGCCCACCCCAGGATACGGTCCTGTCGACGGCGGTCGTCGCCGCACGGCAGGTTCGCAACATCGTCGGTTCATCGTGCGTGGACAGGTCCTGCGCCAGGATGTCGACGCCGTGCGGTCCGTAGCTGATCACGGTCAGCGCCGCGATCATCTGCTGGTCCCAGCGCAGCTGCTCGCCGGCACCGGTCTGCTGCTTGCGCCGATGAAACAGGACCTTGGCAACCGACTTGTCGTCGAGGTCGTGAAGGTCCATGGTCCGCCGGGCGGTGTGGACGTCCGGGACCGTTGCGAGCGCAAGCGCGCAAAAACGCATACCTACTCCGCGGGGAACACGCCGGTGGACAGGTAACGGTCGCCGCGGTCGCAGATGATGGCAACGATCACCGCGTCCTCGACCTCCGCGGACAGCCGCAGCGCGGCGGCGACGGCGCCGCCGGACGACACGCCGGCGAAGATGCCCTCCTCGGCCGCGAGTCGACGGGTCATGTCTTCGGCCTCGTCCTGCGTCACGTCCATCTCGCGATCGACGAGCGACGCGTCGAATATCTGCGGGATGTACTCGACCGGCCAGCGGCGGATGCCGGGGATCGACGCGCCCTCGGCCGGCTGCACGCCGACGATCTGCGGCCGCGGTGTCTGCTCACGGAGGAATCTTGCGGTGCCGACGATCGTGCCGGTCGTGCCCATCGCGCTGACGAAATGCGTGACCGTGCCGCCGGTGTCGCGCCAGATCTCCGGGCCCGTGGTCTCGTAGTGGGCGCGCGGATTGTCCGGGTTGGCGAACTGGTTGAGCACCTTGCCCTTGCCGTCGCGTTCCATCTCCAAGGCCAGATCGCGTGCGTGTTCCATACCCTGCTCGCGGCTTACCAGGATCAGCTCGGCGCCGTAGGCACGCATCGCCGCGCGCCGTTCGACGCTCAGGTTCTCCGGCATGATCAGCGTCATGCGAAAACCGCGCACCGCGGCGGCCATCGCCAGGGCGATGCCGGTGTTGCCGCTGGTTGCCTCGATCAGCATGTCGCCCGGTTTGATGTCGCCACGCGCCTCGGCACACCGGATCATCGACAGTGCCGGACGATCCTTGACCGAGCCGGCCGGATTATTGCCCTCGAGTTTGCCGAGAAGCGTATTGCTCGTGTCGCCGGGGATCCTCTGCAGTCTGACCAGCGGCGTGTTACCGACGACGGACTCTATCGTGGGGTACGTCATCGCGTCAGTTTACTCAATAGACGGTGGCAAAACGAGGTAGTATCCAGGGTAACGGCAACACGTCGGGAGCCTGTCGGGCATCGCGGGAACAGGTCGTGCTCAAACTGCCGAAATTCTATCGCTCCGACCTGGTGTACTACCGGTCGTTCCTGCTCACGCTCACGCCGCTGCTCGTTGCCGGGCTGGTCTTCGCGGCCTACGTCTGGGTCGGCGGCAACCAGGCGATCACCGCGGTCGTCGGCCTGCTGGTGCTGATCGCCGGGCTGGCGCTTACCCTGCTGGTCGCCGCCATTCAGCTGCGGCGCATGCTGCGGCCCCTGCAGCTCGTGAACCGGGCCATGAAACGCGTCCAGGCAGGCCAGCGTGACGTACGGCTGCGCCACCCCTTCGACGGCGAGATGGCCGAACTCCAGGCCGGCTTCAACGCGATGGCCGAGGAGCTGGCGATGTCGGAAGACCGGCTGCAGGAACAGATCGACCAGGCGACGCGCGAGGCACAGGAGAGCATGGAGGTCGTCGAGATCCGCAACGCCGAACTGGACCTCGCGCGGCGTCGCGCGATCGAGGCGAGTCGAGCGAAATCGGCCTTCCTGGCCAACATGAGCCACGAAATCCGCACGCCGATGAACGGCATCATCGGTTTCACCCGCTTGCTCGACAAGACCGAGCTCGCCGACAAACAGCGCGACTTCCTCGTCACGATCCAGAAATCGGCGAATTCGCTGCTGCGGATCGTCGACGACATCCTCGATTTCTCCAAGCTCGAATCCGGCAAGCTGGTGCTGAACCACGAGCCATTCAGCCTGCGCGAGTGTGTCGAGAGCGCGGTCACGTTGTGGGCGCCGCAGGCACACGCGCATCACCTGGAACTGGTATCGATGGTCTACAGCGACGTCCCCGATCACCTCGTCGGTGACGAGACACGCATCATCCAGATCCTGAACAACCTGCTCGGCAACGCCGTCAAGTTCACCCAGCGCGGAGAGATCATCGTCCGCGTCATGGTCGACGCCGAAGACGAGCATACGGTGAGTGTGACGTTCGCGATCAGCGACACCGGCATCGGCATCCCGTTGGGCGAACAGCAGCGCCTGTTCATGGCGTTCGACCAGGGCAGTGCGTCGACCGGTCGCCTGTTCGGCGGTACCGGGCTGGGATTGAGCATCTGTCACTCGCTGGCGACCGCGATGAACGGGCAGATCAGTGTCACCAGCCGCGTGGGCGAGGGTTCGGTGTTTCGCGTCACGCTGCGACTCGACCGTGATCCGGATGCGCCCGCACAGCGCCAGGTACCGCCGCTGAACCGCCGGGTCCTGCTGTTCGAGCGCCACAATCTCGCCCGCATCGCGCTGCGCAACTCGCTGAACGATCTCGGTCTGGCCGTCGACGACTTTGCCAGGACCGACGATGCCAACGCGGCCGACACCAGCCGCTATGCACTTGCTGCGATTGGCTGCAGCGACGCGGACGACGACATTGCAGAGACCCTCGAGCTGGTCGAGGAGCTGGCGCGCCGGCGCGAGCTGCCGGTCATCGCGCTGGTCTCGAGCTCCGACGAGGAACTGCTCGCCCGCTTTGCCGAGCGCGGTGCCAGCTACTGTCTGAGCAAACCCCCGCACCAACGCCACCTCCAGGACAGCCTGCGCGGCTGCCTGCGCGGTGCCACCGTGGCGCACCAAGCTGCGCGGAGCGCCGCGCCCGCGGCGAAGCTGGCCACCGATCCCGGCGAGATCCTCAGTGGCAAGACCTGCCTCGCCGCCGACGACAACGCGATCAACCTCGAGCTGATCACCCACCTGCTCACGGACATGGGAGCGGACGTGGTGCGTGCCGGTGACGGTCAGGAGGCCGTCGATCTCGCCAGAGAGCGCGACATCGACATGGCGTTTCTGGATATTCACATGCCGCGCATGAGTGGACTCGATGCGGCGCGGCGCATCCAGGCCCTCGAGCGCAATCGTGATGTGCCGATCATCGCGCTGACCGCCGACGCCGCGGAGAAGAACCGGCGCGATATCGCGCGCGCCGGGATCCAGCGCTACGTCATCAAGCCGGTCGGCGAGGACGAGCTGCGCGAGGCCGTCGAGGACCTGCTCAGCGGCCGGGTACCGACGCCGTTCATCGACGCCACCGTGAGCACGGCGTCGCCGAAAGACTGGCCGGTACGTGACGAGGCACGGGCGCTGCGCATCGCCGGTGGCTCGCACGGGGTCGCGGACAAGCTGTTCAGCGAACTCTGCCGCGACCTGCCCGAAGCCGTCTCCGAGCTGCGCGCGGCGCTCGCCGAGCACGACTGGACCGAGCTATGGCAGCTGGCCCATCGCCTGCATGGCGGTGCCGCGGTATGCGGTGTGCCGGCACTGCACCATGCGCTCGGCGAACTGCAGCCGGCGGTATCGCTGGAGGACGAGGCCGCGGTCAGCATGCTCCTGGATCGCGTCGACAGCGAGTCACGGCGCGTCATCGCGACACTGAACTGACGGATCAGGCGGCGCGCGGTCCCTGCAGCAGGCGTTTCATGTCCGCGACCGCGTCGTGCAGACCGGAGAACAGGGCCCGGCTGACGATCGCGTGACCGATGTTGAACTCGATGATGCCATCGATCGCTGCTACCGCCTTGACGTTGTGGTAATCGAGGCCGTGTCCCGCATTGACCTGCAGTTCCAGCTGACGACCGAGGCGCACGCCCTCGGCGATGCGCGACAGGGCGTCGCGGGCGGCCCGCGGCGTGGTCGCGTCGGCGTAATGGCCGGTGTGGATCTCGATCACCGGCGCCCCGATCTCGGCCGCGGCCTCCAGCTGTCGAGGCTCGGCGTCGATGAACAGCGAGGCGCGTACGCCGGCCTCACGCAGCGCCGCACAATAGTCCTTGAGCATCGCGATGTTGCCGGCTGCGTCGAGGCCGCCCTCGGTCGTCAGCTCCTCACGCTTCTCCGGCACCAGGCAGCAGTCGGTCGGGCCAATGCGCGTCGCGATAGCGAGCATCTCGCGGGTCGCTGCCATCTCGAGATTCATGTGCGTTTGCAGCATCCCGGCCAACTTCTCGACGTCGCGGTCCTGGATGTGCCGGCGATCCTCGCGCAGGTGCAGCGTGATCGAATCGGCGCCCGCCTGCTCGGCCACCAGGGCGGCCTGCACGGGCTCCGGGTAACGCGTGCCGCGTGCCTGCCTGACCGTCGCGATGTGATCGATATTGACCCCGAGGAGTCGTTCGTAATTACTCATCATCCATTCCGCGAATTCGATTGAAACAGGTCCCTACTGCGCAGTGGACGGCCATCGAGATGATGATCGAGCACCTGGCGCATCAGTGTCCGCGCCTCGCGCAGGACATCGGCATCGTGCAGCTCGCCGGTGCGCAGCGCGCGCAGGGTTCGACCGCTGACCGCTGCGCGGTCGTGCGCCGTCGCTCGCTGCGCCCCCGACCCCGCCTGATAAGTGTAATGGCAGGCATCGTCCAGGCGGTGGCCGTCGAGATCCGTGTCCAGCGCCAGGCCGAAGCCGGTCTCCTGCAGCAGACGCACCTCGAAGCGCCGCAGCAAAGGCTCGACCGGCGCTTCGCCCCCCAGTTCGGCAATCGTGTCGGCATAGGCATCGAACAGCAAGGGATGTGCATCGTGCCTGGCGGTCAGCCGCATCACGAGTTCGTTGACGTACAGCCCGCAGTACATCCGGCTGCCACGCAGGCGAAGCGGCGCCGCGACCACCTCGGCACGGGTCAACGTGCCGACCTCTCCACGCCCCGCGATCTCGACCGCGAGGCGCTGGAACGGCTGGACTGCCGACCCGCCGCGCCGGTTGCGCAACGCACCCCGGGCGATACAGGCGGCGCGCCCCTGGTCGCGCAGGAAGAGCTCCAGCAGCTGGCTGCTGTTGCCGTACCGCCGCGTGTGCAGGGTATACGCGGGCTGCAGTCCGGCGCTGGCCAAATCTCAATCCGAATAGCCCAGCGATGCCAGGCCGGATTCGTCGCTGGACCAGCTCTTCTTGACCTTGATCCAGACTTCCAGGTGTACACGTGTCTGAAAGAAGTCGTTCATCGCGCGCCTTGCCGCGGTTGCCGCCTGTTTCATCGCTGCGCCGCCCTTGCCGAGCAGGATAGCGCGCTGGCTGTCACGTTCGACCCAGACGACGGCGTGGATATTGTAGCGGTCGCCGAGGTCTTCGAAGCGCTCTATCTCCACCGTTACCGAGTACGGCAGTTCGCTATGGTAGCGGCGGATCAGCTGCTCGCGCAGTAGCTCGGCGGCGAAGAAACGCTCCGTGCGATCGCTGACCTGGTCGTCCGGAAAGATTGCGTCGCCCTCCGGGAGCCGCTTGAGGACAGCCGCGGCGAGCTGTTCGGCGTTGTCGCCGTCCTTGGCCGAAACCGGTATGACGTCGACGAACTCGTGGCGCCCGCTCAGTGTCTGCAGGTATGGCAGCAGTCGCTCCTTCCTGGCCACGAGGTCGACCTTGTTGACCGCGAGGATCGTCGCTATGCCGGTACGCCTGACCGCGTCGAGTACGCGCTCGTCTTCGCTGGTCCAGTCCAGTGCCTGGACGACGAAGACCACGACATCGACATCGTGCATCGCCGCATGGGCCGCGCGATTCAGGTAGCGGTTCATGGCCTTGCCGCCGCGATCGTGGATGCCCGGCGTGTCGACGAACAGGATCTGGCCACGCGGTTCGCTGCGGATCCCGAGGATCCTGTGCCGGGTGGTCTGCGGCTTGTGCGACGTGATCGCGAGCTTCTGGCCGATCAGGCGGTTCAGCAGCGTCGACTTGCCGACGTTCGGTCGCCCGACGAGCACGGCATAGCCACTGCGATAGCTCACGGCGCCTCGGCCTCGATCCGTGTCAGCATCGCGCGCGCGGCCGCCTGCTCGGCCTTGCGGCGACTGCCGCCCTCGCCCTCGGCGTCGTCGACGATGCCGACTGAGCAGACGACACGGAATGTCTGGTCGTGGGCGTCGCCCCGTATGTCGATCACCTGGTAGGTCGGCAGTGGCCTGCCCATCGACTGCAGATACTCCTGCAAGCGGGTCTTGGCGTCCTTGAGCTGGGTCTGCGTCGTCGGCTCGGCGAGGCGGTCACCGAGCAGGCGGCGAACCAGCCGGCGCGCCGCATCGATACCACCGTCGAGGTAGACGGCAGCGATGATCGCCTCGACGGCATCGGCAAGAATCGAATCACGCGTCTGCCCGCCGCTGCGCAGTTCGCCGGGACCGAGCTTCAGGACTTCGCCGAGCTGCAGGTCGCGCGCGATTGCGGCCAGGGTTTCACGTTTGACGAGGTGCGCGCGCATGCGACTCAGCTGACCCTCATCGGCGTCGCCAGCGGCATGATAAAGACCGTCGGCGACCGCGAAACCGAGGATCGCATCGCCGAGGAACTCCAGGCGTTCGTTGTTGCGGGCACCGAGGCTGCGGTGCGTCAGCGCGCGCTCGAGCAATTCGACGTTGTTGAATTGGTAGTCGATACGCTGCTGCAGTCGCCTCATGGCCCAGGTATCAGCGCCGACTCGGAGAACACCATGACGATCGAGACGTTACCGGCGACCGGCTTGCGGACTTCGTAATCGACATTCATCCGCATGCCGAACTTTTCCTTCTTGAACTTGAGCCAGTCTTGATCGAATTCGTAGACGCTGTTGATCTTGATCCGCTTCATGAAGGATTTCTTCATCTCGCGCGGCGTCATCTTGCGCACGGCACGGTCGTCTTCCATGGTCTTGAGGACCTGCCGGATCGAATAGTTCTCGAGGTAGGTTGGTATCATCTTGATGCCGATCAGCATGAAGAACACCGCGATGCCAAGCACGATCAGCCACGACATCATCGTCAAACCGCGTTGTTTTCCAATGCCATAATCCGGTTTCATAATGTGGTTCCTGAGATAGATCCTGTCTCTTTAGCGGCCACGGCCGGGGAAGGCTTGAGTTCCCCGGCGGCTCATTCGCCGATCGAGCCGATGCGGTCCAGCGCGATGAAACCGGTTCGCTTCCAGTCCCAGCTCAGCCAGACGAAAAACGCCTTGCCGACCAGATTCTGCTCGGGCACGAACCCCCAGCAGCGTCCGTCGTTGCTGTCGTCGCGATTGTCGCCGACCATCAGGTAGTGCCCCGGCGGCACCTCGACCTCTTTATAACCCAGGAAACCGCACGATGGACTGAAATCGGGTGCCAGCGGGTTGACCAGGATCGCGTGTTCTACGTCGCCCAACGACTCGCGGCCCTCGATCGACCCGAGCGCTCGCATGCCCGACCCCTCGGGCTGATAGGGACCGACGACGTCGACCGGCGTCGCGTCGCCATTAATGAACAGCGTCTTGTTCTGGTAGCGGATGCGATCCCCCGGCATCCCGACGACCCGCTTGATGTAGTCCAGCCGTGGGTTTACCGGCCAGCGGAACACGACGATATCGCCGCGCTCGGGGGCGCCGAGGTCGACCAGCTTGGTCTTTGTCACCGGCATGCGGATGCCGTAGGCAAACTTGTTGACGAGGATGAAATCACCGACCAGCAGCGTCGGCATCATCGACCCCGACGGGATGCGGAACGGCTCGACGAGGAAGGCACGCAGCAGCAGCACGATCAGGAAGATCGGAAAGAACGAACGCGCGTATTCGACGGTCGTCGGCAGCTCGGCATCGGGTGACGGCCTACCCTTCGCGAGCCGGTAGGCCAGCCAGACGACGCCGGTCACCAGTGACGCCAGCGCCAGTGCGGGTTCGATGCCGAACGCGACGACGACCCATACGAGAAAGGCGAAAAATAAGACGATCAGAGTTGTTTGCATGGTGCTTCCAGGGCCCGACAGCGTCGATCGGCCGGGCCGGTTAGTTGTCTTTGCCTACCTGAAGAACGGCGAGGAACGCCTCCTGCGGGATCTCCACCCTGCCGACCTGTTTCATGCGTTTCTTGCCGGCCTTCTGCTTCTCCAGGAGCTTGCGCTTGCGCGTCACGTCGCCGCCGTAGCATTTCGCCGTGACGTTCTTGCGCAGCGCCTTGACCGTGGAACGGGCGATGACCTTGCTGCCGATGGCGGCCTGGATAGCCACTTCGAACATCTGCCGGGGGATGATCTCCTTCATGCGTTCGGTGAGCTCGCGGCCACGGCTCTCGGCATGGTCGCGGTGCACGATCAGCGACAGGGCATCGACGCGTTCAGCGTTGATCAGGATATCCAGCTTGATCAACGGTGCGACCTGGAAACGCTTGAATTCGTACTCGAATGACGCATAGCCCCGGCTGACCGATTTCAGCCGATCGAAGAAATCGAGCACCACCTCGTTCATCGGCAGCTCGTAGACCAGCTGCACCTGGCCGGCCAGGTACTGCAGGTTTTTTTGCACGCCGCGCTTCTCGATACACAGGTTGATGACGTTGCCGAGATGATCCTTGGGCACGAGGATGTGTGCCTCGATGATCGGTTCGCGCACCTCGCGGTACTTTCCCGACTCGGGCAACGCCGACGGGTTGTCGATCATCAGGGTCGCGCCGTCATTCATCTCGACCTCGTAGACGACAGTCGGCGCTGTCGTGATCAGGTCGAGGTCGTACTCGCGCTCGAGGCGTTCCTGCACGATCTCCATATGCAGCATGCCGAGAAATCCACAGCGGAAACCGAAACCGAGGGCCTGCGAGGTCTCCGGTTCGAAATGCAGTGCCGCATCATTGAGTTTGAGCTTCTGCAGCGCATCGCGAAACGCGTCGTAGTCGTCGGAACTCACCGGGTACAACCCGGCAAACACCCGCGGACGCACCTCGCGAAACCCGGGCAGAGCATGCTCGGCCCTGCGCTTCTCGAGAGTCAGGGTGTCACCGACCGGTGCACCGTCGATTTCCTTGATGCCGGCGATGACGAAGCCGACCTCGCCGCTGCCGAGCGCCTTCCTGTCGAGCCGCTTGGGCGAGAACACGCCGACCTTCTCGACCTGGTAGACGCGGCCCGTCGACATCACACGCATCTTGTCCTTCGGCCGGATCACACCGTTGACGACCCGGATCAGCGAGATGACGCCAACGTAGGCATCGAACCACGAATCGATGATCAGTGCCTGCAGCGGGGCATCGACATCGCCCTGGGGTGGCGGCACGCCCTTGACCAGCGCTTCGAGCAGGTCGCGGATACCGGTGCCGGTCTTGGCGCTGACCCTGAGGGCGCCGCCGGCGTCGATACCGATGATTTCCTCGATTTCGTTCGATACCCGCTCGGGCTCCGCCGACGGCAGGTCAATCTTGTTCAGCACCGGCAGCACTTCGAGCCCCTGCTCGATCGCCGTGTAACAGTTGGCGACGCTCTGCGCCTCGACCCCTTGCGCCGCGTCGACGACCAGCAGCGCGCCTTCGCAGGCGGCCAGGGATCGCGAGACCTCGTAGGAAAAATCGACGTGTCCCGGCGTATCGATGAAATTCAGCTGGTAGGTCTCGCCGTTCTCGGCCTGGTAGTCGAGCGTGACCGACTGGGCCTTGATCGTGATGCCACGCTCGCGTTCGAGATCCATCGAGTCGAGCACCTGCTCCGCCATCTCGCGCTCGGTCAGGCCCCCGCAGACCTGGATGAAGCGGTCGGCGATCGTCGACTTGCCATGATCGATGTGCGCAATGATCGAGAAGTTGCGAATATGGCTGAGTTCGGTCATTGCTGCGGTAGATCGGCCCCGATCGATGAAAAAAACGGAACTCCCCACAGGGAAGTTCCGTTCAGGTCTTCTCGCGAACTGCTGCGAAGGCGCTGGATTATAAAGGATTTATCGGATCGCCGAAATAGTGCTTGAGGCGTTGAGGATCGGCCTGCAACTCACAGATCACGGCGTCTCCGACCATCAGCACGGGCACGCGGAGGCCGTACAGGCGCCGCCAGTCGTCACGGCTGTCGACATTGCGCCAGTCGAGCCCATCGGTCTGCGTCGGCCAGCCGCGGTGCAGGACGGATGCCAGCTCCTCGCAGAGGTGGCAGCCGTCGCGGTAGTACAGGACCAGGGCCGGGTCGGGCACTCAGCCTTCGAGCCGCAGTGCCATGAACAGCGGGCTGTCGCCGCGCCGCACCAGGACCGCGACCGTGCGTTTGTCGTCGGCGCCCTCGATCAGCTCACGCAGGTGGCGCGCGTTCTTGACGTCGACCCCGTCGAACATCAGCACGATGTCGCCGCGGCGCATCCCGGCGTCCTGCGCCGGGCCGACCGACACCTCGCCGATCAGCGCTCCACCGGAGCGGTCGAGCCCGAGCTCCTGTCTGACGTTCGGTTCGATGTCGATGATCGACAGTCCGAGCTGCTCTATCTCCTCGGCCTGCGGTGGCGCCGGTTCGCTGGAGCGTGCGGCGACCGGCTGCTCGTCTTCGTCGAGGCGCCCGACGACGACGGCAACGTCGCGTTCCTCGCCGTTGCGCAGTACGCGCAGCGTGGCTTCCTCATCGACGCGCGTCGCTCCGACCATCGGCGGCAACTGGCTCGAGTTCAGCAGCTTCTTGCCGTTGTAGGCAACGATCACGTCACCGACCTCGAGCCCGGCCTTGTCGGCAGGGGAGTCCTCCATGATCCGCGACACCAGCGCACCGTGCGGTTGCGCGAGGCCGAACGACTCGGCGAGGTTGCGATCGACGTCCTGGATCAGCACGCCGAGGTAGCCGCGCGACACCTTGCCGGTTTCGCGCAGCTGATCGGCGACGTTCATCGCCAACTCGATCGGGATCGCGAACGACAGGCCCATGAAGCCGCCGGTCCGGCTGTAGATCTGCGAGTTGATACCGATCACCTCACCGTCGAGATCGAACAGAGGTCCGCCGGAGTTGCCGGGATTGATCGCGACGTCGGTCTGGATGAACGGAACATAGTTTTCCGTCGGCAGACTGCGTCCCTTGGCACTGACGATACCGGCAGTCACGGTGTGATCGAACCCGAACGGTGAACCTATCGCCAACACCCACTCGCCGACCTTGAGGCCGCTGCTCTTGCCGATCTTGACGGTCGGCAGGTTGTTCGCCTCGATCTTCAGCAGCGCGACGTCACTGGCCTTGTCCGAGCCGATCACCTTGGCGTCGTAGCTGCGACGGTCGCTGAAGCGAACCTGGACCGTTTCGGCATCTTCGATGACATGGTGGTTGGTCAGGATGTAGCCGTCCGACGACACGACGAAGCCGGAGCCCAGCGACTGCGATTCGCGTTGCGAGAACTCTTCCCTGCCCTCGCCGAAGAAGTGCTTGAACAGCTCGTTGAACGGGCTGTCTTCGGGCAGGTCCGGCATCGAGAAGCCTTCGGGCATGCGCTGGCTGACGCGCCGTTTCTGCTCGGTGCTGATGTTGACGACCGCGGCACTGTTGCGCTCGGCCAGCTCGGTGAAGTCGGGCAGCCCGATCCGGGCCTGGGCGGCCGATGCGAACACCAGTAGCGCCAGCGTGACCGCGAGGGCCGGGGTCTGCAGCATCATTCGTTTGATCATCTTTCGCGTTCCTAATCCTTTTCCAAGTTTCGCCCGAACGGCAGCGGTATCTCCGCGACGCCGGAGTCGGCAGACTGCACGGCCTGGCGCAGCAGGCGCACGGTGTCGACGTCGCGCCGGCGGACGTGTCGACGCGATGCGGCACGCACCCACGCCAGCCCGGCGGTCAGTCCGAGTAGACCGCCGCCGACTCCGCCGAGTTCCGATGCCACGGTCATTGCCCCTGCGATGCGCTCGCCAAGCAGCGCGCCGGCCAGCAGGCCGAGCAGCGGGGCGCCGTACAGCAGCAGCGATGTGCGCTGCAGCATCGCCTCGTTGAGTCCGACGATGACGGTGTCCCCCGGTTGCGCGCCGATCGTGTTGCGCAGGCGAAAGCGCAGCTGGCGTTGCGGGAACCAGGCCGCGATCAGCGATGTTCCACAACCGTTCCTGGCGTCGCAGCTGCCGCACGCGGACTGTCGCAGCGTCGTCACCTCGGCGAGATCGCTGTCGACGGCGACGACCCGCGCACGCGCCTCGATCATCAGCGCACAGGCTCGACGTGTTGGGCGACCCAGTGCAGCGTCGCCAACGGCACCTCGCCCATGACGATCACCTCGTGCTCACCGATGATGCGGCCAACCGCCTTGGCAGCGCCGAACCGCGATTCACCCGACAGTCCGTGGCCGTCGGTGCGCTGTATGTAGACCGACAGCGTGGCCAGGCCGTCCGAGAAGATCAGGTGCTCGGCATCGCCGTCAGCGGCGGCGCGCTTTCGAAAAGCGTTGAGCTGGAAACCCGGAGGCAGATCGGCCACGCGCCAGGCCGGTTCGGTCGGGCGCTCGTAGGCGGTACGCGCGTCGTCGTCGATGCGCGCGAGCTGCATCGCGGACAGGTCGTGCTCGATCGGGGTAATCGCCTCGTTGATGCGGATCTCCGTGAACATCATCTGCGATACCGGTCGACGCGACTTGTCGAACATGATCGAGCGCAGCGGCAGCGCCGTGTGGATATCGACGAACAGCCGATATCCGTAGCGGAAGTCGTCGCGCGGCTCGATGACAATCTGCTGGGCCTTGCGTCCGGCAACGATTTCCGGCGTCAGCGTCTGCATCCGGTACGACTGGGCGAGCTGCGCCGCGCTGACCCCTTTCAGCGGCGATATCGACTGGTTGGCGGGGTTGCGCCCGACGTTGATATGACGACCCTGCCCGGGGATCAGACAGGCGACCGCCTCATCGCTGCGGATGACCTCGCGGGGCTCGCCGGTCAGCGAGACGATCCGCTCCTTCTCGATGCCGTCGACGACGCGATGCACGAGGTAGATTGCGTCGAGCTTATCGCCCGATTGGACGACCAGTCGGCCTTCATAGTCGAGTTGGCGAACCGCGTCGTTCATGCGATCCAACCAGGCCAGCGGCGACGCGTGTAACGCCTGAGCGGCGGTCGCGGCGATCAGGCCGGCGACCGCTACCCAGAGCCGCTCAGCGTGCCTCATAACTGGCTACGCCGAGATGCGGCACCGGACCGTGCAGGCCGGTACGCCCGGCATATTCGTGATGCTCGATGATCAGGCGGTTGAGCCTTTCTTCGAGTTTCGGGTCGAGGGTATGCCAACGGGAGCTGCCCGGGCTACCGCTGCGACTGATGGCGTTGTCCAGGCGCGACGGCTGCGACGCGACGAGCTGCGGTATCGCCTGCGGACGGGGCACGTCCGTCATGACGGGAATCATCTGCGTCCCAGGCTGTAGGCCGGGAATCATCTGCGGCGCGATGACCACCGCCGCGGTCGCCACCGATGCGGCCACTGCGACACCGGCGACCGGCTTCCACCAGCGCCACGGGCTGGGCGGCGGCGGCACGAACACCGTCGGCTCGTCGCGCAGCGCACTGCGGACATCGTCCGAGACATGCACGACCTGCGCGGATTCGTCGCGTAGCAGCTCGCCGATCAGCCGGTACCTGCCGTAGGTGTCGAGGGCTTCTGGCCCGGCATCAAGCAGGCGCGAGACCGTGTTTCGAAATGCCTCCGGCTCGACTTCGCCGTCCACCAATGCGGAGATCTGCTCACCTTCGATTTTGTTCATAGACCCCAGTCCCGTTCAATCGGTCGCCATCAGCGGCTTGAGTTTCGCATCGATCGCCTCGCGGGCCCGGAAGATCCGCGACCGGACGGTGCCGATCGGGCATTCCATGGCCTGTGCGATCTCCTCGTAGCTGAGACCTTCCAGCTCACGCAACGTGATCGCGGTCCGCAGGTCTTCGGGCAGCGCATCGAGAGCGCGCTGGATGGTGTGCGCGATTTCGCGTTCCAGCGCCAAATTCTCGGGCGTGCCGAATTCCTTCAGCGGCGATCCCATATCCATCTGTTCGGCCATGTCCGCCTCGATATCGTCACCGGGCGGCCGCCGGGCCTGTGCGGCGAGATGATTCTTCGCGGTGTTGATCGCGACCCGGTACAACCAGGTGTAAAACGCGCTGTCACCACGGAATTTCGGCAGTGCGCGGTAGGCCTTTATAAAGGCCTCCTGGGTCACGTCCAGCACCTCGGCCGGGTCGCGGATGTAGCGGGCGATCAGGTTGCCGACCTTATGCTGGTACTTGAGCACCAGGATGTCGAAGGCCTTTTTTTCGCCGCGCTGCACCCGTTCCACCAGCGCCTGATCTGTTTCACGATCGCTGGTCACCCGGGCTGGACTCCAACGGGACCGCACACCCCTCGCCGCGTCCTGTGGCAATTGACCGTCCGTAGCGGGCAAAGTTCGCGGAAACGCGGGTTTTCGATGAATCTGGCCATGAAAAGTCCGTTGCGGCCCCGGCCGGGCGGTGTTGTCTGTCGTCGAGGCCGCGTGAGAGGCGCCGATCAGCCCGAATTTAATGGCTTTACCGACAGATCATAAGCGGTAATTATGAGGGCTCCGCGCGGGACCATCAATGGCATGTCAGATTCGAATACGCTCAATTTCGATGTGTTGATCATCGGCAGCGGTGCCGCCGGCCTTAGCCTGGCCCTGCGCATGCCCGCCGCGGTCCGGGTTGCCCTGGTTGCCAAGCGCGAACTCGAGGAAGGCAACACCCTGTATGCCCAGGGCGGGATTTCGGCAGTGCTCGATGCGCGCGATTCGGTCGACTCGCACGTTGCCGACACCCTGGCCGCCGGCGCCGGCCTGTGCGACGAGGATGTCGTGCGCATGGTCGTCGAACAGGGACCGGACAACATCCGCTGGCTGTTCGAAGAGGGCGTCGAGTTCACGCGCAGCCCGGCCACCGGCGACTCCGGGTATCACCTGACCCGCGAGGGCGGACACAGCCACCGCCGCGTCGTCCACGCCGCCGACGCCACTGGGCGCGCGGTCGAAACCACACTGGTCCGGAGGCTCGACAGCCATCCCAACGTCAGCGTTTTCGAGCACTTCATCGCCGTCGACCTCGCAGTTGCCGAGCATCGCGACGGCCGACGGCAGCGGCGCACGTGCCACGGGGCCTACCTGCTCGACATCCGCGGCGACCACGTCGTTCCGGTTGCCGCCCGCAGCGTGGTGCTGGCGACCGGCGGCGCCAGCAAGGTCTACCTCTACACCAGCAACCCGGATGTCGCGACCGGCGACGGTATTGCGATGGCCTGGCGCGCCGGCTGCCGCGTCGCCAACATGGAATTCATCCAGTTCCACCCCACCTGTCTGTACCACCCACAGGCCAAGTCCTTCCTGATCAGCGAGGCGGTGCGCGGCGAAGGCGGCCGCCTGCTGCTGCCCGACGGCACGCGCTTCATGCCCGACTTCGACGAGCGCGCCGAGCTGGCGCCGCGCGATATCGTCGCACGTGCCATCGACCACGAAATGAAACGGCTCGGCATCGACAGCGTTTTCCTCGACATCAGCCACAAGCCGGCGGCCGAGATCGAGCGCCTGTTCCCGACCATTCACCAGCGCTGCCTCGAACTCGGTTTCGACATGACCTGCGAGCCGCTTCCCGTGGTGCCGGCCGCACACTACACCTGCGGCGGCATCAAGACCGACCAGCGCGCCCGCACCGATGTCCACGGCCTATACACGATCGGCGAGGCAGCATACACCGGGCTGCACGGCGCGAACCGCATGGCCAGCAACTCGCTGCTCGAATGCCTGGTGTTCAGCGAGCTGGCGCTGGCCGACATCCTCGAACGCCTGCAGCGGCCTGCGTCTGACGGTTCGACGATACCGCCGTGGGACGAGAGCCGCGTGACCGACTCCGATGAAGAGGTCGTCGTGTCACACAACTGGGACGAACTCCGCCGCTTCATGTGGGACTACGTCGGTATCGTCCGCAGCAACAAACGCCTGCAGCGCGCACAGCGGCGCGTCAACCTGCTGCGTCACGAGATCAACGAGTACTACGGCAATTTTCGCGTCTCCAACGACCTGCTCGAGCTGCGCAACCTCGTCGATGTCGCCGACCTGATCATCCAGTCGGCGATGCGGCGTCGTGAGAGCCGCGGCCTGCACTTCAACCGCGACTTCCCCGATCGCGACGACAACCAGGCAGTGCCGACGATGCTGATTCCCGATAACTACGTGCCGCGGCGATCAGGCGCCGGTTGATGGATGGCGCGGCGCTCTACCGGCCTGCCCGCCGGGCGGGTGCCAGGCGAGCAACGCGCGGCGTAGCCGCCAATGCGCCTCCGGAGCGATCGCACAGCCGGGGACGAACAGCGGTACGCGCATACCGTCGGCGGCGATCAGCGTGGCGCTGACGAGCGTCGGCGTCACGCTGCCTAGCCGAAGGTCGGCGACCGTGACATCGCGCTGGTCGCCGAGACGGCACGTCCAGCGGTCGCGGTCGCCGACGACGATGCGCTCCGGACGCCGGCGCCGGTAGCGGCGCCACGCCGCGACACCGGTCGCCGTGGTGACACCGGCGGCCGCCAGGCGCCACGGCAGGTCGATGCCGAGCAGCAGGGTCAGACCGGCACAGGTCACGATCAGCACCCATGCCGGCCAACGCAGGCATGCCGTCAACGGTAGTTCGAATGGCTGCATGCGACCTCCCTGTCGCCCGGCCTGCAGTGGCGGCTAGCCCGATCGCGCGGCCACAAACAGGCGGAAGAAGTTGTCGTGCGCGAGCCGAATCAGGTCCTCGGTGGCCAGGCCGCGCAGATCGGCGATCGTCTCGGCGACCTTGACCACGTGGCGTGGTTCGTTCGGTTTGCCGCGAAACGGGACCGGTGCGAGGTAAGGCGAATCGGTCTCGATCAACAGCCGGTCCAGCGGCACCTTCGACGCGACGTCGCGCAGGGCATCGGCGTTCTTGAACGTGACGATGCCGGAGAACGAGATGTAGAAATTGAGCTCGAGTGCCTTCTCGGCCATCTCCCAGGTCTCGGTGAAACAGTGCATGACGCCGCCACAGTCATCGGCCTTCTCGTCGCGCATGATCGCGATCGTGTCGTCGCGTGCGTCACGGGTGTGGATGATCAACGGTTTAGCGGCCCGGCGTGCGGCACGGATGTGGATGCGAAAGCGTTCGCGCTGCCACTCGAGATCGCCGTCGGCGCGATAGTAGTCGAGCCCGGTCTCGCCGATCGCGACATTCTTGATATGTCCGGCCAGCGTGACCAACTCGTCGATGGTCGGATCACGGTGCTCGTGCTCGCCGGGATGGACACCCGCGGATACCGAGACCTCGGGGTAGGCCTCGACGAGCCGCAGCATGTCCGGGTAGGACTCGAGGTCGATTGATACGCACAGCAGGTGCGAGACGCCGGCCGCGCGCGTCGCCGCCATCAACGCGGAAAAATCGCCGCCATACGGGGCGAGGTCCACCCGGTCGAGGTGGCAATGCGAATCGACCAGCATGCTGTCTGCTACATCGTGTGGGTGGGCTTGTCCGATTGCAGCGCGCCGGCGAGATAGCCCTCGATCTTGTTGCGTGCCATGCCACCGTCCTGGTCGCTGAACTGCACGCCGATACCGGCCGCGCGGTTGCCCTCGGCGCCGACCGGCGTGATCCAGATGATACGGCCGGCCACCGGCAGCCGCTCGGCCTCGTCCATCAGGCTCAGCAGCATGAAGACTTCGTCGCCGATGTTGTATTTCTTGGTCGTCGGGATGAACAGCCCGCCGTTCTTGACGAACTGCATGTAGGCCGCGTACAGCGCGTTCTTGTCTTTGATCGTCAGCGACAGGATACCCTGGCGGGCACGCGGTATGCTCGGTGCCGACATCTCAACGCCCTCCCGAGCGGGTGATACGCAGCCAGTGATTGGCAATGTGTTCCAGCATCATCTGTGGGTTCAGGTTGTTGGTCGAATCGCGGTCCATCTGCAGGATTTCGTCGTTCAGTCCGTACAACAGCTCCAAGTCTATGCCCTGCCCGAGGCTTTGCAACTCGGCGCGCTGCGCGGGATGGTACAGGCCCTGGGCATCCGCGCTGCTGGCCAGTCGCACCAGGTCGACGACACAGCGCTTGAGACTGTCGAACACCTGGGTTATCGGCCGATCATTCCATTCCTCAACCACTTGCAGCGGATTGCCGCGACGCTGCTTGAGCACGGCCAGTTGATCGATCAAGCGGGCATCGGCGTCGAGCCAGGCCTCCTCGGCGGCGCGCAGCGCGCGCAGCGGCGCGCCGCCGCCGATCGCCAGCAGCCGTTCCCGATCGGCGACGATATTTTCCTTTTCCAACCAATGGCTTGCATCATCCAATCGGGGCGGCCGGAAGACCACTGCCTGGCAGCGACTGCGGATTGTCGCCGGCAGTCGCTCGGGCTGCGACGAGACCAGCAGCAGCAGGGTGCGCGGGGTCGGTTCCTCGAGCGTCTTCAACAGCGCATTGGCGGCCGCACGGTTCATCGCGTCCGCCGGATCGATGACGATGACCCGGTAGCCGTCCTGCTGCGCGGCCAGCACGCTCTTCGCCGTGACCTGTCGGATCGCGTCGATCCTGATCGCCTTGCCCGGCGCCTCCGGCACGACCTGCAGCAGATCCGGATGACTGCCGGCCGCCGACTGCCGGCATGCCGCGCAGGCATCACAGGCATCGCCGCCGCCCCCGGGCGACGGGCAGACCAGCGCGCGCGCCAGGCGCGCGGCGAACACGGATTTGCCCAGACCCGCCGGGCCCGCGAGCAGCAACGCATGCGGCAGCCGACCCGAGCGACGTCCATCCTGCAGTCGCCGCCACGGCTCGGCGTGCCACGGCAGCTGGGCCGACGCGGCGGTCACGACCGTGCGTCCACAAAGGCGTCGACCGCGGCGACGATCGCCGCCGACACCTGGTCGAGGGGCTGCGCGGCGTCGATCGTGCGATAGCGCTGCGGCGCAGCGCGCGCGAGTTCCAGGTATCCGGCACGCACGCGTTCGAAGAACGGCTGCGCCTCGCGCTCGAAGCGGTCCGGCGCCGAACGTCGCCCGGCGCGCTCGAGCCCGACGTCGACCGGGACATCCAGCAGCAGGGTCAGGTCTGGCCGACGGTCGCCCTGCACCCAGGTCTCCAGCGTGGCGATCCGCGCCAGGTCAATACCACGACCGTAGCCCTGGTAGGCGTACGTGGCGTCGGTGAAACGGTCGCAGACCACCCAGCGCCCGGCATCAAGGGCCGGTTCGATCACGTGCTGCAGGTGTTCGGCGCGTGCGGCGAACATCATCAGCAGTTCGGCGTCGTCGCTCATTCCATCGTGCTTGTGCCCCAGCAGCAGCGCCCGCAGCTGCTCACCCAACGGCGTGCCGCCGGGTTCGCGGGTCAGCTGCAACGCGATGCCGCGCGCTGCAAGGCGTTGCGCGATCAATTCGAGGCACGTCGATTTGCCTGCCCCCTCGATGCCTTCGACGGTGATGAATGCAGCCCTGGTCATTTTCCCAGCTGGTACTTGCGCACCGCGGCATTGTGCTGTTTCAGGGTCGCCGAGAACACGTGGGTCCCGTCGCCGCGCGACACGAAGTACAGGGCGTTGCCGTCGGCCGGGTTCACCGCGGCGCGCAGCGCGTCCCTGCCCGGCATACAGATCGGTGTCGGCGGCAGACCGGCATGCACGTAGGTGTTGTACGGCGTGTCTTCGCGCAGGTCCTTGCGCCGGATGTTGCCATCGAAGCGTTCGCCCATGCCGTAGATCACGGTCGGATCGGTCTGCAGCTTCATGCCCTTGACGAGACGTCGCGTGAATACGCCGGCGATGTCTGCCCGTTCGCTGGGCTGGCCGGTCTCCTTCTCGACGATGGATGCGAGAATCAGCGCCTCGTACGGCCCCTGCAACGGGATGCCCTCGGCGCGCTGCGACCACGCGGCCTCGAGTTCCTGCCCCATCTTGCGCATCGCGCGACTCAGAAACGCCAGGTCGGTCGTGCCGCGGTTGAACTTGTAGGTATCGGGGAAGAACTGGCCCTCGGGATGCACCCCGGGCCTGCCGAGGCGCTCCATCAGCGTCGCATCGTCGATCCCCTCGAGCGTGTGGGTCAGCGCGTCGTGGGCCGCTATCGCGGCCCGCACCTGGCGGATGTTCCAACCCTCGAGCAGGGTCAGGCTATAGTCGACGGACTTGCCCGACACCAGCAGCGCCAGCAGCTCATCGGGTGACATGCCATCGCGCAAACGGTATTCGCCGGCGCGGATGCGGTTCGCCTGTCCGGTATATCGCCCGTACCAGGTCAGGTAGCGCGGATTCGGCAGCATACCTTCGCCGGCCAGGTCGCGCGCGATACCGGCGAGAGTCGCGCCCCTGGGCACGTCATAGATGATCGTCCCCGATGCGACGGCCAGCGGCGTGCGCTGGAATTCCTGGTATTGCATCCATGCCCAGCCCGCCAGCAGGCTGCAGGTGAGTATAAGCAGACCGAGCACCCGGCCCAGCCATTTCATCGCTCGTCGTCCGCCACGTGGCAGCACGCACGCGTCGCGCTCATCAGCGAATGCTCGGCGCGGCCGAGATCGTAGCCAATCGACTCGAAGCGATTGACGCGCACGACGCCGGCGAGGGAGCTGGTCAGGTACATCGCGTCGGCGCGCTCGGCGTCGTCAGGCGCCACGTCACGAATCACCACGGGAGTCCGCGAATGCGTCGCCTGTTGCAGAACCAATCCCCGTACGACGCCGTCGACACCCGCAGTGTCGAGCCGGGGGGTTACCAGCTTTTCGCCAAACTGTAGGAACAGATTGCTGATCGTGCCACACATCAGGCGCCCGTCCTGGCTCATCATCAGGCCTTCGTCGACACGACCGTTCGACCATTCGGCACGTCCCAGGACCTGGTCGAGGCGGTTGAGGTGCTTGATACCTGCGAGCACTGGGTTGTCGCCGAGCCGGTAGCGGCACAGTCTAACCCGCCAACCGGTTTCGCCAGCGGCGGGCTCCCAGGATGTCAGCCGCAGAATGCGCCTCGGACGCACCGCCGCCGGCCGTCGGTAACCGCGCGGCGAGTCGCCCGCAGTCCAGTACAGCTTGAGCGCGGCGTATCGCGTGTCCGCCGCGAGGCGGCGGCATTCCTCGAGCAGCAGCCGCTGGTCGGGTTGCGGTAGACCGAGCCGCGAACAGCCGGTGAACAGTCGTTGCATGTGCGCGTGCCACAGGCACGGTTCACCGTCGACGACGGCGATGGTCTCGAACAGGCCGTCGCCGTACTGGAAGGCCCGATCGTCAAGGGCGTCGCTCGCGACGACGGCACCATCGATCAAGGCGCAGTCGAACACGCTACCGACGCGGCGGCCGCCGAGGACCTGCGAATCAGCCGTCGAAGCGGCGGAAGACCAGCGTACCGTTGGTGCCGCCGAATCCGAACGAGTTGGAGATGGCGACATCGACCTTGGTTTCGCGCGCGGTATGCGGCACGTAGTCGAGGTCGCACTGCTCGTCGGGGTTGTCGAGGTTGATGGTGGGCGGCATTACCTGGTCGCGGATCGCGAGTACCGCGAACAGCGCCTCGGCGCCGCCGGCGGCGCCCAGCATGTGCCCGGTCATCGACTTGGTCGAGCTGACGGCAAGCTTGTACGCGTGATCGCCAAACGCGGCCTTGACCGCCATGGTCTCGGCGACGTCACCGGCCGGGGTCGAGGTGCCATGCGCGTTGACGTAATCGACCTGGTCCATGTTCAGGCCGGCGTCGGCGACGGCAAGGCGCATGCAGTCGGCGGCACCCTCGCCGCCCGGCGACGGCGACGTCATGTGGTAGGCGTCGGAGTTCATCGCCGAGCCGGCGAGTTCGGCGTAGATCGTCGCACCACGGGCCTTCGCATGCTCGAGTTCCTCGAGCATCAGTACGCCGGCACCGTCGCTGAGCACGAAGCCGTCACGGTCCTGGTCCCACGGTCGGCTGGCGCCCTGCGGGTCATCGTTGCGTGTCGACAGGGCGCGGGCCGCAGCGAAACCGCCGAGCCCGGTCGGCGACGTGGCCATCTCGGCCCCGCCGGCCACCATCATGTCGACGGTACCGTACTGAATCATGCGCATCGCATCGCCGATGTTGTGCGCACCGGTGCTGCAGGCCGAAACAATGGAGATGTTGGGGCCCTTCAGGCCGTACATGATCGACAGATTGCCGGCGACCATGTTGATGATGTTGGCAGGGACGAAGAACGGCGAAATCCGACGCGGCCCGCCCTTGAGGTAGGCGCCGTAGCCGTTCTCGATACCGGTGACGCCACCAATCCCGGAGCCAATCGCGACGCCGATGCGCTTGGCGTTCGCTTCGCTGATCTCGATGCCGCTGTCGCGGATTGCCTGAATGCCTGCGGCGATGCCGTAGTGGATGAAGGCATCCATCTTCTTGGCTTCTTTCTTGGGTATGTACGCTTCGACGTCGAAACCGTAGATCGGGCCACCGAAACGCACGCTGAACGGCTCGATGTCAAAATGCGTGATCGGTTGGATGCCGCTCTTGCCGGCGAGGATGTTCTCCCAGCCGCTGGCGACGTCGAGCCCGACCGGCGCAACAAGCCCGAGACCCGTGATGACAACCCTTCTATCAGACATCTGGGAGAACCCCTATCGACAGCCTAGTCTTGAAACCAGACGGCCGCAGTTTCGCGGAGCGGAACATACGGCCGGAGCATGGACGGCGTGTGCAGAATCAGCTGTGGGCGTTGACGTAGTCGATCGCCTGCTGAACGGTCGTGATCTTCTCGGCCTCCTCATCGGGGATCTCGGTCTCGAATTCCTCTTCGAGGGCCATCACCAGCTCGACGGTATCGAGCGAGTCGGCGCCAAGATCGTCGACGAAGGAGGCGGTCGGGACAACTTCTTCTTCTTTGACTCCCAGTTGTTCGACGACGATTTTCTTAACGCGTTCTTCAATAGAGCTCATTCTGTCATTTCCTCCACAAATGCGTGATCTGACGCGCCACGCAGGGACGCGGTATTGTAGTCAGTTTCAACGCCGCTTCAAAGCGTTAGCGGGCTATTTCAGCGCCCGCTTAAGCAGCGGCGGAATGGCTGTCGCGCGGCGTCAGGTCATGTACATACCGCCGTTGACGTGGATGGTTTCACCGGTGATGTAACCGGCCGCATCGGATGCCAGGAAGGCTACCGCGGCCGCGACCTCTTTCGGGCCGCCCAGCCGGCCGAGCGGTATCGCTGCCAGCAGGGCCTCGCGCTGCGCCTCGGGCAACTCGCGCGTCATGTCGGTGTCGATGAACCCGGGCGCCACGACATTGACCGTGATGCCCCGCGATCCGACCTCCTGCGCCAGCGACTTCGTGAACCCGAACATGCCGGCCTTGGCCGCCGCGTAATTGGTCTGTCCGGCATTGCCGCTGGCGCCGACGACCGAGGCGATATTGATGATCCGGCCGGTCTTGGCTTTCATCATCGCCCTCAGGCATGCCTTGCACATGCGGTAGATAGACGTCAGGTTGGTATCGACGACACTGTCCCATTCGTCGGTCTTCATACGCAGCAACAGGTTGTCACGTGTGATGCCGGCATTGTTGACGAGGATGGTCACCGGCCCGTACTCGTCGCCGATCTCTTTGATCACCTTGTCGACCGATACATCGTCGCCGACATCAAGCACCTTGCCCCCGCCCTTGCTGCCGGCATCGACGAAGCGCTGGGTGATCGCGTCCGCGCCGCCCTGCGAGGTCGCGGTCCCGACAACCGTGGCGCCCTGCCCGGCGAGTTCTTCGGCTATCGCCTTGCCGATACCGCGACTGGCCCCGGTGACCAGGGCTACTTTTCCATCAAGCATTGATCGACTCCATGGCTTTCTCGAGACTGGCTGGATCGAAGACCGGCAACGCCGGCAACGTCTTGTCGATGCGCTTGATCAGCCCGGTCAGTACCTTGCCCGGCCCGGCCTCGAGCACGACCTCGGCACCCCGCACGCGGATCGCTTCGACCGTTTCCACCCAGCGGACGGGGCTGTAGAGCTGTTCGACCAGGGCGTGACGGATGCTGTCCGCATCGTGCGCCTCGGCAACGCTGACATTGTGCAGAACGGGCACCGTTGGCGCGGCGAACGCGACATCCTGTATTGCCCCGCGCAGTCGCTCGGCGGCCGGTTTCATCAGCGCGCAATGCGACGGCACACTGACATCGAGCAGCAACGCCCTCTTGGCGCCCGCCGCCTTGGCCAGATCGGCAACCCGCGCAATGGCGTCGGCATCGCCGGCGACCACGACCTGCCCGGGCGCATTGAAATTCACCGGCGACACGACCTGGCCCTGCGCGGCCTGCTCGCAGACGGCGCTGACGGCTGCATCGTCGAGGCCGAGGATCGCGGCCATCGCGCCGCTGCCGACCGGGACCGCTTCCTGCATGAAGCGACCGCGTTGGGCGACCAGCCGTACCGCATCGGCCAGGTCGAGCACGCCCGCCGCAACCAGCGCGGTGTACTCACCGAGGCTGTGCCCCGCCATGACGATCGGCGGTTCGGCAAGGTGCTGGTCGAGCACCCGCATCACGGCGACGCCGGCACACAGCAGCGCGGGTTGCGTATTCTCGGTGGCATTCAGCGCCTCCGCCGGACCCCGCTGACTCAGCGACCAGAGGTCGAGTGCCAGCGCGTCGGAACCGGCGTCAAAGGTCTGTCGAACCACCGGGAATGCCGCAGCGAGCTCTGCGAGCATGCCCACTGACTGCGAACCCTGGCCGGGAAAGGTAATGGCTATCTTGTTTGGCATTGTTGTTTCCGTCAGTACCTGAGCAGCACCGAACCCCAGGTAAACCCACCCCCGAAGGCCTCGAGCAACAGCACCTCGCCGCGCCGGATTCGACCGTCTCTGACCGCGACATCGAGCGCCAGCGGCACCGATGCGGCCGACGTGTTGCCGTGCTGATCGACGGTGACGACGACCTTGTCCATCGCCATGTTGAGCTTGCGCGCGGTCGCATTGATGATGCGGATGTTGGCCTGATGAGGCACCAGCCAGTCGACATCGGACTTCTTCATGTCGTTGGCCTGGAGCGTTTCGTCGACGATCCGGCCGAGCGTGTTCACCGCCA
>JAAUYD010064585.1_pt1 | contig 27851 bp, 30 predicted proteins | sample 7278101 | NCBI WGS metagenome assembly JAAUYD01 (sample SAMN14350128, study PRJNA611818) | marine sediment metagenome | isolation source: surface marine sediment (0.6m) | place: French Polynesia: Moorea | collected 2018-08
ATTTCAGAAGCTCGTTGGTGAGGTCATTGGCGTCCCGGACAACGGCTGCCGCCTCGCGCGAGCGGTGGATGGTGACGGCCTGGGCGAGCTGCGTCTCCCAGAGCGGCACGGTGTTGACGAGGGTCGAGTTGATCTTGGTCACAAGGCTCTTGTCGTTCTCCTGCACAAGCCGGATCGAGGGGAGCGACTGCATGGTCACCTGGCGGGTGAGCTTCAGGTCGTGAACCCGGCGCTCCAGATCGTCGCGGGCGGCGCGGAGATCGCGCAGCTCCTGCGCCTTGATGACGCCTTCATCCTCGGGTGCGGCCTGAACTTCGGCCTCCTTCGCCGGGATCTCCGTCTCGTCGAGGACGCGCAGCTTTTCCTCGCCGGCTGCGATGTAGAGGGCAAGCTGGTCATAGAAGTCGAGGGTCTTCTCATAGAGCTTGTCGAGCGCCTTGATGTCCTTCAGGAGGACATGCTCGTGCTGCAGGAGATCGCCGGTGATCTTGTCGATCTGACCTTGAACAGATTCGTAGCGGGCCATGAATTCGTGGATCGGCTTGGCCTTGCCCATCAGCTTTTCCCACCAGGAGAGCTTGCGGTTGGGATCCAGCTCATCGACGGAGAAGCCGCGGATCGAGCCCACCATCTCGCGGAGCGCGCTGCCCGCGGGGCCGACATCCTTGTTCTGCACGCCTGACAGCATTTCCTGGCTGATCTGCTGCAGCTCTGCCTGGGCGGCCGAGCCGAACTGGATGATCGACTGGGTGTTGGCCATGTCGAGTTCTGCTATGCGCTTCTCGATCTCGGCCTTCTCAACCGGCTCGGCCTGTTCGATCACGATCAGCTCGCCCTTGGGCTCTGGCAGGATGGCCTGGGTGACTTCCTCGACTTCCTTGAGGGCCGTCTCGGCCTTGACGCGGATTTCTTCAGACATGGATTTCCCTCTTTAGTCAGTGCCTCAGGCCTTCAGGCCCTCTTGCTGGAGCCGCTCGCGCAGCACTTCGATTTCAACGTCCAGATCGGTGCGGTTGTCTTTCAGCAGATCTTCTCGGTGCTTGGCAAAGCTGGTCTCAAGATCGGCGAGGAGGGCGGTGTAGTCGGCCTTGGCCTCTTCATCGCGGTTGCGGTTGTAGAGATCGGCGAACTTGACGGTCGCATCGCGCGCGCCCTGAAGGTAGACGCCGAGAAACTTGCGGGCGCGGGGCAGGTCGCGGGGGTCGTCCTCGACCGTGCGGAAGACATCGCGGGCATGCGTGACCATGGCTTCGACCCGGGCCTCAATGCCGCGGTCGCCGATGCGCCGGGCGGCAGACAGGATGTCAGCGACATGCGCCTCGGCCGTCTCAATGGCGTTGGCCACACGCTCGGTCGCGAAGGTGTCGACCCCGTCCATCCCCTTCGATTTCAGGGGATCGAGACCGAAGGCGAAGACATGGGCCGCGGCCGCCATGGCGCTGAAGACGAGACCCGACAGCAAGGAGCCGAGGCCGAAGGTCTGAACGATAAAGACGCCGGAAGCGGCCAGCACTGCTGCGGCCAGCTTCCGCGGGAAGCCGGGCGGGCGGGCGATCTTGCGATTGTTGTAGGCCTCTTCCGCCTTGATCCCTTCGTTCAGCAGCCAGGCACCGAGCGTCAGGAGGGCAAAACCGCTGATCTCGACCAGAGCCTCAAGCGGATTGCCGCCCATGATCGAGAAGAGACCGGCGGCGAGCAGCGGCAGCGGCGCGAGGAACATCAGCCGCGCGGAGAGGCTGACCCGCTCCGCCCGGCGGCCGCGAAACCGGGAGAGCGGCGCCGCGCCCTGCCTGTCCGACGTCGCCTCCGGTGTGTCGGGGCTGTACTTGCCGCCAAAGCGCTTTGCCATCAGGCGATCCCCGCGGCGAAGGATGCGAAGCCCGTGACCACGATGATCGCAAGGACAATCACCGCAGCAAATCCCTGAAGTGTTCTCTCACTCATGGCACCCCCTTCGCATTAACATTTGGGTAGCATGATCACACATGCAAACCCATATCATTTTCCGTAGCCGGGCTCACCCTGCTCCAGCGCGCGCTCGGCGGCGAGTTTGCGCTGATAGCCGGACTGGATGATCTCGACCAGGAAGAGGACGGCGATGGAGAAGTAAAAGGTCGATTTGGCCAGCGGTTCGATCTGATAGCCAAAAAGCTTCAGGTGCCCGACATGACCGCCCTCGCCGAGCAGCACGATCCCCACGATCAGGAGGACGAAGAGGCCAAGCACCTCGTACATGCGGTTCTTCTTGATGAAGTCGGCCACGGTATCAGCCAGCAGAAGCATGGCCGCCCCGGAGATCAGGATCGCGGTTGCCAGCACGAAGAAGACGTCCGTGATGGCCAGAGCTGAAAGGACGGAATCGAAGCTGAAGATCAGGTTCATGAGGACAATCATGGTGACAACCGCGACAGCACTTTTGGGTTTTGTTTCGCCGAGGCCGCGCTCCAGATGCTCCATCGACAGCAAGTGACTGATTTCCTTGACGGCTGTGTACATGATAAAGCCGCCGCCGAAGAGGAAGACGCAGACCGCGAAGTTGAACTCACCCTCGATATAGCCGGGGAAATTCAGGGTGAAGAACGGCGCCTGAAGCGTGGCGATGAGCTGGATCATGGTAAAGAGCAGGATGACCCGCAGTGCAACCGCAATGATGATGCCCCAGCGCCGGACAGCCTGTTGCTGATGGATCGGCGCCCGCTGACTTTCGATGGAGATGTAGAGCAGATTGTCGAATCCAAGGACTGCCTGAAGAAAGATCAGGACGCCCAGATTGCCCAAATTTGCCAGTGTAAAAAGGTCTTCCATGATGGCCGGCTCCGTAAACGCATGGTTGAGCCGGACAAAGGCATAGTGTTCATCACGGTTCAAGACAGAACACTTCGCATTCCAGTTTCATTATGTTTCAGTGTGTTCATAAGGCCCGATTCGGGCTAAGCTGAAGTTGCGAAGTTTTGTTCCTTTTTCGGATCTGCCGTGCAGCCGCCTGCAGTCATGACGAGGGCCGGGACGACGTGGAAGGGGGCGCCGCGTGCGCTGGTCATGACTACTAGAAGGACCGACAGGAATGCCTAAAGGCACAGTGAAATGGTTTAACTCGGAAAAGGGTTATGGATTCATTCAACCGGAAGATGGAGGCAAGGATATCTTCGTGCATATCACGGCCGTGCAGGCTGCGGGTGTGACGACGTTGTCCGACAACCAACCTATTGAATTCGAACTGATTGATGGCCGCGATGGTCGCAAGAGCGCAGGCGATCTGAAGGTCTAGCGCCTGTCGGACAACCGCCGATTTAACCAGAGTTCAGAACCCCATTGCCAGGCTTTGGGGTTTTGTTGTTTTGCGGGCGTGGCATTGTGGCGGCCACGTATCGCTCCGCCGGGCTGTCCGGACCGTGTCCAGGCGCTGTGCTGAAACCGCAAGGCGCGGGGCCCGGCAGATCGTCAGAAGTCCAGGCTGCGATAGGTCGTAGGGTCGAAGTCGCAGGCAAATCCGTCGCCGTCGGGATCCAGATTGTAGCGATCGGTAGACGGGCCCCCATTGGCGAGAAACTGCCGTTGTGCCTCATCATTGCTGGAAAACCGGCGGCAGACAGACGCCGATTGCACGCGGTCGCGGAAGGCCGGGCGGTTGTAGACCTTGGTGCCGACAGGGTGCTGGGTCGAGCGGGCGAACTGCACGACGTTGGCGTTTGGATCGACCTGCTGCACGGCCTCGGGCTGGACGATCACAAGCTGGTCGCGTGCGGCCTGGCGGCGGCGCTCGGCGATCTCGCGCTGGCGCTTCTGCTCCTCCTGGCTGGACTGATTGAGATCGATTGACGTGTCATTCGGGTCGATGCCGATATCCTGCTGGAAGGGATCGGGCTGGGCCGCAGCGGTCGTTGTCGCGCCGGGCGTCACGCCCGCGGTTTGCACCGGTGTGCCAGTGACCGGCACGACACTGCCGGGCGATTGCGGTTGCGTCGTGCGCAGCGCCTCAGTCACATCCGCGGCCAATTCATCCGCCGGATCGGCGGGAGAATTCACGGGGCCTGTCGGCGGGAAGGGTCGGAATTCGGTCGCGCCGGGGCTGGCAAAGATCGGTGCATTGACCTTGGGCGGCGATGGCGGATCGAATGGCCCGCGCCCGCCTGCCGGTTCAGTGTTTTCGCATCCTGCGAGGACTGCGAGTATCGTAAGTGCTGCTGCCGCTCTGATCATTGCGCTCATTTGCCCCTTTTACGGTGTTTCCCACCATTTTGGCGCATAATGCGCGAAACCGGCCGCTTTTTCCAGTGCGTAGGCTGTGTTCAGCATCTCGGCCTCGCCCCAGGGCTGTCCGATCAGCTGCAGGCCCAGCGGCAAACCTTGTGCATCAAGGCCTGCGGGCACCGAGACGCCGGGCAGGCCGGCAAGGTTCACTGTGACCGTAAAGACATCGTTCAGGTACATCTGAATCGGATCGGCATCCGCCATCTCGCCGATGCCGAAGGCGGCCGAGGGCGTGGCGGGCGTCAGGATCGCGTCGATGCCCTCGGCGAAAACTGTCTCGAAATCACGCTTGATCAGCGTTCGCACGCGCTGGGCGCGCCGGTAATAGGCGTCGTAGAAGCCGGCCGACAGGACATAGGCGCCGATCATGACGCGGCGCTGGACCTCGGCCCCGAAGCCTTCGGCGCGGGTGCGCTCGTACATCTCGGTGATGCCTTCGCCCTGGTTGATCTGGGCGCGGTGGCCGTAGCGCACGCCGTCATAGCGGGCGAGGTTGGAGGAGGCTTCGGCCGGTGCGATCACATAGTAGGCGGGCAGCGCGTACTTGGTGTGAGGGAGCGAGATGTCGACGATCTCGGCGCCCGCATCGCGCAGCATTTCCTTGCCCTGAGACCAGAGCGTCTCGATCTCGTCCGGCATCCCCTCCATCCGGTATTCCTTGGGAATGCCGATTTTCTTGCCGCGGATATCGCCGGTGAGCGCTGCCTCGAAATCGGGCACGGGGATGTCGGCAGAGGTCGAGTCCTTCGCGTCGTGCCCTGCCATGGTCCGCAGCATGATGGCACTGTCGCGGACTGTCTTGGTCATCGGGCCCGCCTGGTCGAGCGAGGAGGCGAAGGCCACGATCCCCCAGCGGGAGCAGCGGCCATAGGTGGGCTTCACGCCAACGATGCCGGTAAAGGCGGCAGGCTGGCGGATCGAGCCGCCGGTATCGGTGCCGGTGGCTGCCACGCAGATATCGGCCGCGACGGCCGCGGCCGAGCCGCCGGAGGAGCCGCCCGGTGTCAGGTCCACATCGTCATTGCCGCGCCGCCACGGGTTGATGGCGGGGCCATAGGCTGAGGTCTCGTTCGAACTCCCCATCGCAAACTCATCCATGTTGAGCTTGCCGAGCATCACGGCGCCGTCGTCCCAAAGCTGCTGGGTGACGGTGGATTCGTAGGGCGGCAGGAACCCTTCCAGAATGTTGGAGCCCGCCTGACTGCGCACGTCGCGCGTGCAGAACAGGTCCTTGATGGCCAGAGGCACGCCGCACATGTCGGGCGCGTCGCCTTCCGCGATGCGGGCGTCGGCCGCAGCCGCCTGCTTGCGGGCAAGGTCCGGTGTCGGCGTGACCAGCGCGTTCAGCGCACCGGCACGGTCGGCTGCGGCGATATAGCTCTCGGTCAGTTCGGACGCAGTGAACTCGCCGTTGCGGAGGCCGTCGCGCACCCCGGCAATGGTCATCTTTTTGAGATCAGCCATTATTCCACCACCTTCGGCACGGCGAAGAAGCCTTCGCGGGCCTCCGGAGCGTTTCGCAGGATGTCCTCCTGAATATTGCCCTCGATCGCCTTGTCTTCGCGTTTCTTCAAATCCATCGGCGTGACCGAGGTCATGGGCTCGACGCCGTCGATATCGACTTCGTTCAACTGCTCCATGAAATCGAGAATACGGGAGAGATCCTTGGCGAGCGGCTCAAGCCGGTCTTCGGCAACCTCGATCCGGGCGAGATGGGCCACGCGGCGGGCGGTATCCTTGTCGATGGACATGATGACTTCCTGATCGTTCGCAGGCGGTTTAGCGGGGGCCGGGGGCCTGTGCAAGACCGCTCAGGCGCGCAAATCCTGGGGCGAGGCCATGACAACGTAGGATGTGAGTGCATTGACCTGCGGAAGGGCGCCCAGGATGTCGGCGTGGAAGACCTTGTAGGCGGTCAGATCCGTGACCTCCACGCGCAGTAGGTATTCGATGGAACCGGTGATGTTGTGGCATTCGATCACCTCGGGCGCGTGGGCGATGGCGCGCTCGAACGCCTCTTGCGAGGCTTTGGAATGGTCGGAGAGGCCGACGCCGATAAAGGCGGTGAACCCGATGCCCTGCTGGGCCCGGTCGAGCACGGCGCGGTAGCCTTTGATGGCGCCGGTCCGCTCCAGCTCCTGCACGCGGCGGAGGCATGCGGAGGGAGAGAGGCCGACCTTCGCGGCGAGATCGAGGTTGGAGATGCGGCCGTCGGTCGAGATCGTTTGCAATATCTTTGCGTTGATTGGATCGGATTTCGTCATTTGTTGCAGATTTTGGCTGCCTGCGCTTCAGAAAGCAAGCACCTTGCGCGCTGGGCGGCGCAGGATTGCGGGCATGACCTATGATCTGCTGACTGCCCTTGCGGCCTATGCTTTTGTAACCTCGGTAACACCGGGGCCGAACAATCTGATGCTGATGGCCTCCGGCGCGAATTTCGGATTTCGCCGGACGGTGCCGCATATGTTGGGGGTCGGGATCGGGTTCGTGGTCATGGTGGTGCTGGTCGGGCTGGGGCTGGCTGGTGTGTTTGAGGAGTATCCCGCAAGCCACACGGTGTTGAAGGTGGTGAGTGTGGCCTACCTTCTCTGGCTCGCCTGGAAGATCGCCCATGCGGCACCCCCGGAACCGGGCGCGGAGGCAGGAACGCCGATGACGTTTCTGCAGGCGGCGGCGTTTCAATGGGTGAACCCCAAGGCCTGGGCGATGGCACTGACGGCTGTGACGATCTACGCGCCGGACCGCTCGCTGGCGGCGATCCTGATCGTGGGCGCCGTCTTTGGCGCCATCAACCTCCCCTCGGTCGGGTCGTGGACGGTGCTGGGCCAGCAGATGAGCCGCTTTCTGACCAACCCGGCCCGCCTGCGGGCCTTCAACTGGGGGATGGCCGGCCTTCTGGTGGCCTCGCTGATCCCGGCGCTTCTGTAACCAGCGTTCCGTGCCGGTGGAGGACATAGATCATCCAGCCGAGCATCGTGCCGTTCAGGATGTGCCAGAGGAAATGCGTGCCGAGGGGAAAGCTGGGGCAAATGGCCTCGTCTATCGTGCGGAAGAAGAGTGAAACGGCGAGGATCCCGGCGCCGATCAGCAGGCCGCGACCTGTCGAGGCGTGGCGGGTGAGCATCAGCAGACCGAAGAGCGCAATCAGGATGGCGACCGGGATATAACCGATCGAGCCGTTGAGCGGTCCGGTCACCGAGCCGACCGCGTAGGCCGTGCCATAGGCGTACGGGAAGAAAAGCACCAGCGCCGCTGTTGCCGCCCATCTTGGCAGGGCAAGGAACCGGTGCGTGGCGAAATAGAGGTAGGTGAGGATGAAGATCTGGATCGGCAGGACATCGGCCATTAGGGCCCAGCGAGTGGCGTGGGTATGGAAGAGATAGGAGCCGATGCCAATGGCGGCGAGGATCAGCGTCAGCACCCAGGCGCCGAAATCGGCGCGTTGCCGCTGGAGCCGCCAGCAGATCAATGCGGCGATCAGGAACGCGGCATTGGTGACCGCGTTCACGGGTTCGGACCAATAGGTGAAATCAATGCGTTCGCAGTAATTGTCGAGCTGGCGCATCCAGTTCATCGGATACCTCTTGATTTTGGACCGCTTTGCCGGAATGGGCGGACGGGGTATTCTGGGCCCCTGCAGTCTGGCGAAAATGGGGGGTAAGGCAACGATGAAACTGACATGGCTGGGCCATTCGGGCTTTCGGATCGAGATCGGCGATCAGGTGCTGCTGGTCGATCCCTGGGTGACAGGCAATCCGATGTTTCCCGAAGAGCGGCGGGCGGAGGCGATTGCGGGCGCGACCCATGTGCTTCTGAGCCATGGACATGGCGATCATTCGAGCAATGTTCTGTCGATTGTGAAGGAGCTCGGCATCCCGGCGGTCGGCATGTTTGAGGTTATGGAGTACTGGGCGCGGACCGAAGGGATCGATGCCATCGGCTTCAGCAAGGGGGGCACTGTGCGGCTTGGCGATGTCGCGGTGACGATGGTCAATGCCGTTCATTCCTCAAGCCTGGAGTTGGAAAGCGGGCCGCTTTACGCGGGCTCGGAGGTGGGCTTCATGATCGCGGGCGAGGGGCATGTGATCTATTTCACCGGCGATACGGATGTGATGGCCGATATGAAGATCTTTCAGGATCTTCACGCGCCAGACATCTGGATCCCCTGTATTGGCGGGCATTACACCATGGATCAGCGCCGGGCGATCTATGCGGCGCGGGAGTTCTTCGATTTCAAGGTGATCATTCCCTGTCACTACAAGACCTTTCCGGTCCTGGCACAGGATGCCGAGGCGTTGAAGGCGGCCTTGCCGGGGATCGTTCGTGAACCGGAGGTCATGGTGTCGATGGAACTCTGAGAGGCCCCGCACACACCGCCCGCACGGGGCGCGCCCGCCCGCCCACCCCGCGCCCCGCCCGGCCGGCGCGCGCGGGGCCTTTACCGGCGGTCGCGGAAGAACTCGCGGAGAAGGGTTGCAGCCTCTTCTTCCGCGATCCCGGGATAGACCTCGGGTTTGTGGTGAGCCTGCGGGTGGCTGAAGATCCGCGGGCCCTGTTCGATGCCGCCGGATTTCGGGTCCGCTGCTCCGTAGTAGAGCCGGGCGATGCGGGCCGCCGATATCGCTGCCGCGCAGATCGGGCAGGGTTCCAGCGTCACATAGAGGTCGAGGCCGGGGAGGCGCTCCGACCTGCGGGCCGCGCAGGCTGCGCGAATGGCGAGGATCTCGGCATGGGCTGTCGGGTCGGAGAGCTCGCGCGTGCGGTTGCCGGCGCGGGCAAGGATTTGCCCCGTCACAGGGTCGGCGATGACGGCACCCACAGGCGTCTCGCCGCGGGCGGCTGCGGCGCGGGCCTCTTCCAAGGCGGCATCCATGTGGGATCTGAAGGTCATGGGGTCGTCTTTTAGGCATTGCTTGGGGCGGCACAAGACCTCTAAGGACGGGGCATGGATGGATCTGAGCGGATAGCCAAACGTCTGGCACGGGCGGGTGTCGCCTCGCGCCGGGAGGCGGAGCGGATGATTGCGGCCGGCCGTATCACGGTCAACGGGGCGCAGATTACGAGCCCTGCGCTGAATGTCAGCGCAGGCGATGCGATCTTGGTCGACGGCAAACCACTGGCTGCAAAGGAGCCCGTGCGGCTTTGGCGCTATCACAAGCCCGCGGGGCTTGTGACAACGACGGCAGACGAGAAGGGGCGGCCGACGATTTTTGACAAGCTGCCCGAGGGGATGCCGCGGGTGATGAGTGTGGGGCGGCTGGATCTGACCTCGGAAGGGTTGCTTCTGCTCACCAATGACGGCGATCTGAAGCGGCGGCTGGAGCTGCCCTCGACGGGATGGGTCCGGCGTTACCGGGTGCGGGCCAAGGGGGCGCCGGGTGAGGCCGACCTGGAGCCGCTCCGGCGCGGGATGACGGTGGACGGCGATATCTTCCAGCCGATGGATGTGGCGATCGATCGCCAGCAGGGCGCCAATGTCTGGCTGACGATGGGCCTGCGCGAGGGCAAGAACCGGGAGATCCGGCGGGCGATGGAGGCGTTGGGCTTTACCGTGAACCGGTTGATCCGGGTCTCTTACGGGCCGTTCCAGTTGGGGGATTTGGCCAAGGGTGCGGTCGAGGAAGTGCGGCCCAAGATCCTGCGCGACCAGTTGGGCATCAAGCGGGAGCCGCAGGAGAAGGTGGAGGCACGCAAGCCTGCGCCAAAGGTGCGCCGCGTCCCGAAGCGGCGCGGCTGAGGGTTGTGGAGTACTGTGGTGGGGCTCGGGTGCTCGCGGTTTCGCGAGCGGTGAGGTCGCGGATCAGGTCCGCGACAGTGGGGCATCTGGCGGCACTAAAAGGCTCGGATGGAGTTGCGGCTGGTAGCCGTTCGCCAAGGCGGATCGCGTAGCGGCCGGGGTCAGCGGGGTGACCGGCCCGTCGGGCATGGCACGGGGCGCAGCGTAGCCCTCGATCTGCCAGGGATGAGCAAGGCCACGCCATTTCAACAGGATTTCGGAGTTGCTGCGGATCATCGTGCCGTCCGGGAGTGCGCTGAACGGGCTGGAGTCAGCGGGGTGCCGGCGTTCGGCGTGAAGTATGTTGTCCATGTCCCCGGCGGGCGTGCGGCCTGGCCCCGGGAAAGCCTGGGCGAAGGCGATGGCGGCGTGGCGGCGACATTCGAAACAGGGGCGATGGCCGGCGGCAAGGGCGGTGGCTTCGTCAAGGAAGAAGAGTTCCGTGTAGCCGGATCCCATGACCCGCCGCTGGCGGCCCTTGAAGCTGAGGCGGCAGATAATCCAGGCTTTCGATTTCCAACGGGACCCCGTAAGACATTGGTTTTCAGCGTGAATACGCCCGCCCCGGTTGCCCATCACGGTGCCGCGGGCGGGATGGGCGATTATCTCTCCCGTTGGCAGTACGCGGTTCTGCAAGGGGCTGGACAAGGGTTGTGCTTCCGTGCTCGGTCAGGGGATGGACATCGTGGCGCACCCTTCGCCCAACTTCAATGCGCGCCGTCACGGGGCGGGGCCGGATATGGTGGTGCTGCACTACACGGCCATGGCCTCGGCAGAGGAGGCGCTGGCGCGGCTCTGCGATCCGGCGGCAGAGGTCTCGGCCCATTACCTGATCGCCGAGGATGGGCGGATCTGGGCACTGGTCGCTGAGGAGATGCGGGCCTGGCACGCTGGCGCGGGGGCTTGGGGGCGCGTGGAGGACGTGAACTCGCACTCTATCGGAATAGAGCTGGCGAACCTCGGGGATCGGCCGTTTCCGGAGGCGCAAATGGCGGCGTTGGAGGCGCTTTTGGCCGAGATTTCAAGCCGTTGGGCGATCCGGTCGGAGCGGGTGATCGGGCACTCGGATATGGCGCCGGACCGGAAAAGGGATCCGGGGCCGCAGTTCGATTGGTGGCGGCTGGCGCGGGCAGGGCTGTCGGTCTGGGCCGCGCCGCAAGCTGCTGATCCGGAAGGGTTTTTCGAAGACGCAGTGCTGTTTGGCTATCGTGGGTCCGAGGCGGATGTGCTGCGGGCCTTTCGGCTGCGCTTCCGCCCGTATGCCGAGGGGGCGCTCAGTGCCGCCGATGCGGCGCTGATGCGGGGGTTGGCGGCGGCCTACCCCTGCCTTGACCCGGGCAATTTCAGTAGCTAGATCAAGGGTCTGCGGATGGCTGGATGGCCGCGGGCGGCAACGTTCGAGGAAAGTCCGGACTCCATGAAGCAACGGCGCCGGGTAACGCCCGGCCAGCGCAAGCTGAGGGACAGCGCCACAGAGAACAGACCGCCGTGTGAAGCCTCGGTTTCGGCCGGGAAATCAACGCGGTAAGGGTGAAACGGTGGTGTAAGAGACCACCGCGGGACGGGCAACCGGACCGGCACGGCAAGCCCCGCCGGGAGCAAGGCCAAATAGGGATCGCGTGGGGCATCAAGCCCCGGGGGCGCTTTACCCCCAGCAGGTCCGGGTTGGCTGCTTGAGGCCTGCAGTAACGCAGCGCCCAGATGAATGGTCATCCAGGGGGAAACCCCGGACAGAATCCGGCTTACAGGCCATCCGCAGATATCATTCGAAGCGTCCAGAAGCTGTACAGAAACCGTCCAGAACGTGTCCCGACAGTCGGGCGTGGTGACCCCGGGCCTGTTGGGGCACCGGATCAGGGCGCACCGCTGCCTGATTGGCGCGAGCGGATTGTGTTGAGAGTGCCCCTCGATCGAAGCGTCCAGAAGCTGTACAGAAACCGTCCAGAACACGTCCCGACAGTTGGGCGTGGTGACCCCGGGCCGATTGGGGCACCGGATCAGCGCACGCTGCCGTCCGATTGGCGCGGGCGGACTGTGTTGAGAGTGTCCTTCGTTCCAGCGTGGCTCTCTCCCGCTGAACGGAGCGCTGCTGCCGGCCATGATCGGGGCAAAGCCCGGCGGGTTCGCTCTTTCCTCCGGTCGAGAGGCGCGGACCGGATGACGTTTGCGCATGATGGCCATGTTCGCTTCACGCCTTCGTGCCCGGTTCTTCAGGAGTTAACGGGTGTCCTGTTGGTTGGGCTTGCCAATGAAGGTCCAATTTGGAGTGCTGGTGCGGCACAGCACCCGGAGAATGCAGCATGTTCGATCCGACTGTTATTATGACCTATTCGCTGATCGTACTCGGCTTCGTGTTCATTCCCGGTCCCGCGACCCTTCTGACGATCGCCCGCGCGACGACCTCCGGCACCAAGGTTGGTATCGCAACGGGTGCAGGTATCACTGCAGGAGACTTCGTTCACACGATCATGGCAGTGGTCGGCATTTCGGCAATCATAGCGACCTCAGCGACGTTGTTTAGCATCGTGAAGTACCTTGGAGCGGCCTATCTCGTATATCTCGGCATGAGGGCGATACTTGAGAAAACACCGGTCGACCTCGGTCAGGGTCGCGTTCGGATCACCGCCCCGCAAGCGTTCCGGCAGGCCGTGTTGGCCGAAGTCCTGAATCCAAAAACAGCGCTCTTCTTTCTGGCGTTCCTGCCGCAGTTCGTTGTGCCCGAGAACGGCTTTGTCGTCGCGCAGTTGATGGTTCTCGGTGTCCTGGTCGCTCTGATCGGGTTTTTCAGTACGATCGTCTATTCCCTGGCCGCCGGAAGGTTGGGTGACGTTCTGCGCCGTAATCCGGCAGTGCTTAGGTGGCAGGGCAAGGTTGTGGGTGGAATCTACTGCGCGCTCGGTGCGCGACTGGCGCTGCAGGAACGGTGACCGCGCACCGATTGGGCGACGGTCGCAAGGCCAGTTTCCGCATGGTGCCTTCTTCAAACTACGCCCAAGGCTTTGCGTGACGGGGCGTTGTTTCGTGCTACTTTATCGACATGAAAACGTGGCAGGTTTCGTCGGACGATACGCGCAGCGGCCTGATGAAATGGGCTGACGGGTTGTATGAGGCGTTCGTGCGCCTGGAGCCGCAGCCGACGACGCATCAGGGCTTTTCCGGCCAGATCCTGCAGGCTGCGGTGGCGGATCTGAGCGTCTCCATCGTGACGTCCAGTGGCCACGAGGTACGGCGGCTGCGTGAACATATCGCACACCGGGCCAGCGATACGATTTTTGTCAATGTTCTGAGCCGCGGCCGCAGCCTCGTCCGCCAGGCAGAGGCCTATCAGGTCGCACCGATGGATGTGTCGATCCTCGACACGCGGCGCCCGTTCTCCATTCGCCACGACGCCCCTTTTCAGTTGGCCTCGCTCGCCCTCCCGTCCGACTGGCTGGACCCTGAGATACGGGGTCATTTCGCGCTTAGCCGCTCAACATCGGGCCGGGAATTGTCCCGCGTTCTCTGGGGCTTGTCGAAAGCGATCCTTGCCACAGGCACCGGCCAGACCGGCGCGCGCACGGCGCTGGCAGAGCAGCTGCGCAACAGCCTCGCGCTGATACCCGTCCTTGACGGTGGGGATGAGCGCGCGCACTCCGCCGAGATCCTGCAGAGCTATGTCCGCCATCATCTGGATCAGCCGGATTTGCGCGCCGAGACGCTGGCGCGCCATTTCGGTTTGTCTGTGCGTCGCGTGCACCAGTTGTTCGCGCCGACCGGCAGGACCGTCTCGGACTTCATCAACGACACAAGGCTCGATCAGGCGGCGGAGTTGCTGGGCGCGCCGGACGCGGCGCAAAGGTCCATCTCTCACATTGCCTGGACGGTGGGATATTCGGATCCGGCCTATTTCTCCCGCCGCTTCCGACGCAAGTTCGGCTGCAGTCCGCGCGCCTACCGCGAGGGCCGTCAACCGGGCAGCATTGCGCATTAGTCCAAGAGTTTCTGCGCGACTGTCCTATTGGGAGCGGCGCGGGTGCACATAGCCTTCGCGGATCGGCCCCGTCATGGGGCGGCAGTTTCAGGAGGTCGAGATGACAGGCGTCACCACCCGGTTTACCGACACGTTCGGCACACGTTATCCCTTTGCCCAGGCCGGAATGGCCTTTGCGGGTGAGAAACCGGACCTCGCCATAGCCGTCAGCAAGGCGGGCGGCATCGGGGCTATTGGGGTGGGCTTCATGCCGGGTGAGGAGTTGCGCCGCACCATCTCCACCATCCGGGCGGCGACGGCGGCGCCGTTTAACATCAACTTCATCACCTGTTTCGGCAATGACGCGCAGGTGAGGGTGGCGGCCGAGGAGAAGGTGCCGGTCGCCTCGTTTCACTGGGGTCACCCGCCCGCCGATCAAATGAAGCGGCTGAAGGACGCCGGATGCTCGGTCTGGGTGCAGGTGGGCACGGTCGAGGAGGGTGAGCGGGCCGCGGACTACGGGGCCGATGTGATCGTCGCCCAGGGCTGGGAGGCGGGCGGCCACAATTACGGCGGCATGGGGTCGATGGCCCTGATCCCGGCGATGGTCGATGCGGTGGGCGATCGCGCGATGGTTCTGGGTTCGGGAGGGATTGCCGATGCGCGCGGCGCCGCTGCGGCCCTTGTGCTTGGTGCGGATGGGGTCTGGGTCGGCACACGGCTGGTCGGCAGTGCGGAGGCGCATGTCCATCCCGAGCATCATCGCCGCCTTGTTGCAGCCAGCGGAGGCGATACTACACGCTCCGGCGTCTTTGGGCCCGAGATGCCCGATTTCAACCCGATGCGTCTGCTGAAGGTGCGGGTGACAGAGGAGTTCGAGGGGCGGCTGGAGGACGTCCCGCAGGAGCGGGATGCGGAGCCTTTGATCGGTGAGACCGTTTTCCTGGGCCAGCCTCATACCAAGAGGCGGTTCGATGTGATCCTTCCCACGCCCGAGACGACGGGCGATTTCGAGGAAATGGCGTGGTTGGCCGGGCAGGGTGTCGGACAGATCCGGGAGATCAAACCGGCAGCGCAGATTGTGGTGGAGATGATGGAAGGGGCAGCGGAGATCCTCTCCAGCCGGGCCGATCAGAGCCAGCAGGCCATGGGGTAGGTGATGGTGACGACGGTTGATCAGGCCATCGCCAAATTGGCTGCGCTACGTCCGCTCAACCCGCTGGTGCGGGGCCCGTTCCGCATGGCGGGATCGGGTACAGGGCCGCTTTCCGGCATGCCGGTCGTCGTCAAGGCCAACATCGCGGTCGAGGGGCTGCCGTTCTGCGGTGCCTCGCCCGCATTGGGCGATCACATCGCGGACCGCTCGGCGCCGGTCGTGACGCGGTTGCTGGAGGCCGGGGCGGTGATTGTCGGTCAGGCCAATATGCACGAGCTGGCCTTTGGCATCACAAGTCACAACGCGCATTACGGACCGGTCGGCAACCCCGCCGCACCGGGTCATATGGCGGGTGGATCCTCGGGCGGGACGGCTGCCGCGGTTGCCGGGGGCGCCGTTCCATTCGGTCTTGGGACCGATACCGGTGGCTCCGGCCGATTGCCGGCAGCGATGTGCGGGGTGGTCGGGTTTCGCCCGACCCATGGCCGCTATCCCGAGGCCGGGGTTCTGAAACTGTCGACAAGTTTCGATACGGTGACGCCGATGGCTGCGGATGTGGATCATATCCGCCTGTTGGATGCCGTTCTGGCAGGCGTCGACCTTGCCGACACCCCTGATCCGCCCGGGCCGCGCCTTGGCATCGTCGATGCGCTGTGGGAGGGCGTCGATCGGTCCATGATCGAGATATGTCGCGCCAGGCTCGCGCGGCTGGAGGAGGCTGGTGCGACGTGTGTCTCGCTTAGCGCGCCCCAGCTTGTGGCGCTCTGCGATGAGATCGCGATGGGCATGGTACTCTATGAGGCGGAGCGCTTTTGGACGCCGTTTCTGGCCGCGCGTGGCCAGACGCTGGCGGAATTCGCAGCACAGATCGCAAGCCCAGATGTCGCGGCGATCTTTGGCATGCTGGCGGACGGGGCAGCCCCGCCGCCCGACGCCTATGCGGAGATGGCTGGCCCCAAGCGTTGCGCGATCTGCACGATGCTGGAAGAGCTTATGGTCCCTGTCGACGCCCTTGTCATGCCGGCACTGCCCGTCACGGCGCCGCCATTGGGCGCGACGCAAACCTGCGCAATCAACGGGGCCGAGACGGATCTGTTCAAGGCCATGACGGCGCGCGCGCTGGTCGCGTCGGTGACCGGGCGTCCCACGATCTCGCTGCCTGCCGGACGATTGGAGGGCTTGCCCATCGGACTGGAGGTCCTGGGCAGACCCGGTCATGATGCAGATCTGCTGGCGCTGGCCGCGCGCCTTGAAACCTGGCTGGAGGAATGATTGCGAGATGACTGCGACCGTCGACCTGATCCAGCGCTTTCCCATCAAGGGCCTGTCGCCCGAGCGGATGGAGAGCGTGACACTGACCGCCGGAGAGGGCGTGCCCGGGGATCGCATGTTCGGTTTCGCCCGCTATGGCGCGGGATTCGATCCGGACAATCCCCAACCGCTGCCGAAGGACAAGTTCCTGGTTCTGATGACAGAGGCGGAGCTGGCCGGTCTTGCGACGCGCTTCAGTGCCGAGACGATGCGGCTGGAGATCACCGCAGCAGAGAACCGCCAGAGCTTTGATATGGGCACAGCCGACGGTCAGAGCGCGGCAGCCGACTGGCTGGCGGCTTATCTTGAGCTGGAGGATGTGGAGCCGCCGACCTTCGTCTCCTCAAACCCGCACCGGTTCACGGATGTCTCGGTCGTCTCACCACAGATGATGAATGCGGTCTCACTTCTGAACCGGGCGAGCGTTCGGGATCTGGAGGCGCGGCTGGATACGCCGGTCGACCCGGCCCGGTTCCGGGCCAATATCGAGTTCGACGGGCTTCCGCCCTGGTGGGAACTGGAGAATGTCGGAGCAACGCTGCAGATCGGCGACGCCGCCTTGCGGCTGGTGATGCGCACAAAGCGATGCGCGGCGACCGAGGTGAACCCGGCCACGGCTGCGCGCGACCTGAAGCTGCCCTACCTCCTCCGCAAGGAGTTGGGGCATATGGATATGGGGGTCTATGCCGAAGTGCTTTCGCCCGGGCGCATCACACCGGGAATGACTGTCCGTGTCGCGTGATTACCGAGGTTCCCCCTGATGGCCCTGTTCGAAGCGTCTCCCGTCGCGTGACCGTCTTCGGCGGCACTGATGGGGATCTGGGAGGGACGGACGGGTGACGTGCGGACGCGTCCGCCCGCTGGACTTCACAAGGGCCGCCTAACTCAGGGGATCTTCCGCCAGATAGCGGGCCGCGGTTTCCACGAGCGCATCCTCCGCGGATCGGGCGTGAAAGGCACAGGCGGTCTCAAGCGACAGTGGACAGTCGTCTGGCAGCTCGGCGATACAAAGGTCGCGCGAGAGGTGCAGCAGCCCGCGCGGAAGAAGGGCTATGCCAAGACCTGCCTGAGCCATGGCGACAGCGGCAAAAAAGCTTTCCGCTTCGGCCACGATTTTAGTCGAGATGCTGCGTGCATGAGCGAACCCGACAAGGCCGTCATACATGCGCGGCGCCCGGCGGCGCGGGTAAAAGACGAGTGGCTGTGCAAACAGGTCGGGCCAGGCCAGAGGCTGTCTGAGACGATAGAAGGTCGGGTGATAGACAGCACAGAACGCGTCGGTGCTGAGGCTCAGAAGCGTCAGATCGGCCTGATCCACGGGCGGATGCAGGATGCCGATATTGATCTCACCGTTCACCAGGGCCGCTTCCTGGTCGACGGTTCCGAGTTCACGGATCAGGACCTGGATCTCCGGGCGGTCCAGCCGGAAGCGCGCGATCCGGTCCATCAGATTGGAGACCTCGACCGCTGACGTGATACCGATGCGCAGCAGCCTTCCGCTGCCCCGCGCCGTGGCCTGAGCCGCGCGCGTCGCCTGATCGATGCGCCGCAGAATGCCCTCTGCCTCCTCGCGAAACGTCAGGCCAGCCTGGGTCAGCCGGACGTTGCGTGTCGTGCGCGCAAAGAGCGGGGTGCCGATGACGTCCTCAAGCCGTTTGATCTGAACGGACAGAACCGATTGGGTGACGCCTGCGCGCGTTGCCGCCTTGCCGAAGTGCAACGCGTCGGCCAGTGCGATGAATAGACGGATTGCCTTGAGCTCCACGAGGTGCCCCTTGCCACAATTAATCGTGATTTGCGATCAGTTAAGCCGACTTTCGCATTTGTCTAATCAAAAACCCTCGCCACGTCGTGCCGTGTTGAAACTTGGCGCCGGTGGAAGGCCGGCATATGAAAGAGGGGAAATACGAGATGAATTCAGGGTGCTTTTGGGCAACGGCCTGGGTCAACGTTCTGCTGGCCGGGTCGCTTGCCGCGGATGGGCATGGCTCTGGCGAGGCGGCGGGGTTGATTGGCCTGGAGGGCCGGGCCATCGTGTCGATCCATGATGGCGACATGCTGGCCTCGGCTTACGTGAACGGCCAGCTTGGGCCGCGGGAAAGCGGGGATGCGCTGAGCGTCCTGTCCCTGTCGGACATGTCCCTGGCCAGTGTGCCGGTCTCCAACTCCGTCGCTGGTGCACCGACCGCCGTCGCAGTGACGCCGGATGGCCGCTATGCTGTTGTCTCCGAAAGCTTTGGTCCGCGCCCCGACACCGGGGAGACCTTCCGGGATCTGCCTTTGGGAAGCCAATTGACACTGGTCGATCTGTCGGACCTGTCCAATCCCACGGTTGTCGATGCGGCCAGTATCGGCACCCGTCCGGACGGCCTGTCGCTCAGCCCTTCAGGTGATCTGGCTGCCGTGGCGCTCCACCCCGCCGACGGGCGCGGGATCGCCTTTGTTTCGCTGTCCAATGGCGCCCTGGGGGCGGTCAGCTATGCCAACCTGCCAGTGATCGCCGAGACACAGCGCATCAGTCATGTCGAATGGCATCCGTCGCAGGAGTTCATTGCCATCCATACGGTCGATCAGGCCATGGTACATTTTGCCCGGGTGCAACGCGGGGCGGAGGGCGTCACGCTGGTGCCCTGGGGCAACGCCGTCCTGACCTCGAAATATCCCTTCATGGGACGTTTCACGCCGGACGGCCAGTATTACCTGACGGCCAACCTGTTCTGGGGGCCGGATGTTCCGGGCATCTGGACCGAAGCTGTGCCCGGTGACGTGATGTCGATCCGTTTCGACAGCGAGGGCGCGGGTGATGCCGGCGCGCGCCACCTGATCATCGGACGGGCGGCCACGGGGGTCTCGCCCGAAGGGATCACGATCTCGCCGGATGGAGAATGGGCTGTGACGACGAATCTCGAGGTCTCCTACGCGCCGTCCGACGATGCGCGGCACACACCCTATGCATCGCTTACCCTGATCGATCTGGATCCGGTGACCGGCCATATGGAGAGTGTTGGCACTTACTACTACGACGGCATCCTGCCGGAAGCGGCGACATTCGATGCCTCTGGCCAGTATGTCGCTGTGGTGAACTATGACCAGCACGGCGGAGGTGTCGCGGGCGGTTCCATCGATTTCTGGCGCCTGGTTGGGGGCGATGCGCCCAAGCTGGTTCAGACCCGTACCAGCGTTCCCGTGCCGCACGGGCCGCACAGCACGCAGCTCCTGAACTGAGCGACTAATCCGGACTGACCACGCGCAGCCCCCGGATCGAGATGTCCGTGGGCTGCGCCTTTGTTCTGAGAACCGCACGTCTCGGCCCGCGGGTTGCGCAAGAGACGGAGGATCTGTCAGGGCGCGGAAAGGCGCCGGCTTTGCGTGGACGCGGTTGGAACCGGTCTTGGCCTGAAAGACGGTTGCTGCAGGTCACAATAGGGTGCGCATGACTTAGAGGGCCGGGCGCGAGAGCGGCGCTGGTCCGTCTGCGATCACCGCCTTCTGGGTGCGAAGGTCAAATGCCCCGGAAGGTAGGGGGCCGGCCTTTGTTACAGGTCAAGGGCGGAGGCTCGGATCCGTCGTGGCGTTGATACGGCAAAGGAACATTGTTATCGGGCGGTATGCTCTATCGTATCGGAGTTGCACGCTATTGGCGCGATGTGGACGCCCTGTTCCTGGTGGAAGCAGGCGGTCCTGCGCATCTTGTGGGTGTCTGGCCCGAGGGCGCTGCACTGTCAGATGCGCTCGAGATAGGCCCTAATCGCTTTCTGATCCTGGCCGGCAGTTGGCCACCCGACGGCTATGTCGACCGGCTGGAGCTGTGGGACCTTGAGGCCCGTACGGCGCGTCTCACTACGATTGGGCGGTTCAGGCATTGGAGCCGGGCCGTGATCTCGCCCGATGGGCGGCGCTTTGCTTTTCTGGGCGACTGGGGGCGCGCCGTTTTGACGGTCGAGATCGGACGCGCGCCGCGCCTCTTTACCCTTCAGAGCAGACTGGAGGCCCCCTTAGATCTGGCCGATATCGACAATTCGGGCGAGATGACGCTTTCGGCCCGGAAGGCAGGCGCCGTCACGGCATGGGCGCTTCCGTGGGAGGGTGGTCTTGCGCGACGGCTGGACCCCCTTGGGCGTGAGGAGCACATGTCCCGACAAGACGCGGGCCGGACAGTGGCGCAGCAGGAGCGGCGCGCTGCGGCTGATGCCCGGCGGGTGACCAAGGGGCTACCTGACTCGGGCACCGCCTCCAGAATGGAGACATCCAGGCCGGTCGATTTGCGGGAGATCGACGTGCCGGCCCTGACCGGAAGCGCGACGATCGCCTAAACCGAGGCCGTCAGCCCGCCATCGACGCGGATATTCTGGCCCGTGATGTAGCTGGAGGCGTCGGAGGCGAGGAAGGCGATTGTGTTGGAGAGCTCCCGCACCCGGGCGTAGCGGCCGCTGGGGATGCGGGCCACGCGGTCGGGCTTTTCCGGCAGACTGTCGATGAAGCCGGGAAGGACGTTGTTCATCCGGATCCCATGGGGCGCATATTTGGTGCTGAAGAGCTTTGTGTAGCCCGCGAGGCCCGCGCGGAAGATGGCGGAGGTCGGGAAATCGGGGTCGGGTTCGAACGTGGCGAAGGTCGAGACATTGACGATGGCGCCGCTGCGCTGGCGCTGCATGACGGGCGTCACGAGCCGGGTCATGCGGATGACGTTCAGAAGGTAATAGTCGAGGCCGAGATGCCAGTCCTCGTCCGTGATCTCGGCGATATCGCCCTTGGGGCCGTGGCCCGCGCAATTCACAACCGCGTCGATCCGCCCGAACCGGTCGAGGGCGGCATCGGCGAAGGCTTCGAGGTCCGCGGGGACAAGGTTTGAGCCTGTGAAGCCGAGCCCGCCAAGGTCCTTGCCCAGAGCCTCGCCTTTGCCGGAGGAGGACATGACGCCCACCCGATAGCCGTCCTCATGCAGTTTGCGCGCGGCGTCTGCGCCGATCCCGCTGCCCCCGCCGACGATCAGCGCCACTTTGTCTGTCATGATGTCCTCCCCCTTTTTGCGGAGCTTTGCGCCGCTCATGGCGGGATGCAAGCCGTGTGGGAGGCAAAAAAACGCCGCCCAAAAACGCGGGCGGCATAGTTTGCGGGAAAAAGGAGGGTGTTCAGAGGCCGATGATGCTGACGTCGGCTTCGCTGAGGCTCTGACGGGCGGGTTTTGCCTGGGCACCTGGGCGGTCCAGTTCGGGGAAAAGCTCCAGCACCTCCTCGCGCACTGCGCGCGCGATCAACCCCGTATCGAGGGCGGCGGGGTGGAAGCTCTCAGACCACGCGCCGTCTGCCGAGATGATCTCGTGATCGTCGAAGAGGATGTGGAAGTACTCGACCTCGTCGACATCGGCGACTGTGATCGTGGCGTCATTGATCAGTGACTTGGCGCTGGCGAGCACTTCGACCTCCCCGAAGAGGGCCTCGGCCCGCCATCCGGTCAGAAGCATCCGGTGATGGGGTGAGACGAGCGTCTCCTGGTTCTCACCCAAGGCACCGGCAGCGATGCGGATGGGGCGGTATTCAGGGAAGTGGCGCAGTGTCTCTGCACTGATCCGTGTCTTGCCCAGCCAGCGCACAGGCTTCGCGGTGCCGTCACGCGTGATGACGAGATCGCCCTCGGCCAACGTCTCGATCGCGCGCAAACCCTTTGGCGTGTCGATCTTGGTGCCGCGGGTGAAGCAGACGATGGTGATCGAGTCGATTGCGCCCGAGACGCCGATTGTCACCGCGTTGCCGTTCTCGAAGTAGATAATGCCGTAGTTGAACTGGCCAGTTGTATCGAGGGTCGTTGTCGCGCCGGGCGGCAGATAGATATACCAAGTGTCCCTGCCGCCGCCGAAATCGCCAACGAGGTTCACCGCCCCGTTCGCATCGTCCGTGAAGGTCACCGCAATGGTGTCTGCGGTCCCGTTGTTCAGATAGTTGACGTTGAACGCACCCGGGGAATCGATCACGACGCTGTAGTCAGTCATTCTGCTTCTCCACCTATCTCTTCGCTCTGTCAGTTTGCGGTGCGTACCCGCGCGGCACAGCTTGACCGGGCCGTCCGAAGCGAACGGATCTGGCGAAATCGCTGTTGCAGCTTGAACTCGGTAATGACGGGCGGGCTTCGGTTAGCCCTGCTCCATTGGGTCCATTCCGGTGGCACGACCTGCCCCTGACCTATTCCGCAATTAGAATACAACTTTTGAAAAGACAACATTGCACTCTCTCGTGCGGGCGATTGGGCCCGGGGTCGGCGCGTTTCTGCCTGTTTTCTCCTCACGCCGCACAGTTTGTGGGCGTTCATCCCTCGCTTTGGACCGTCACGCCAGGCCTTTGTGGTCCGTCATGGGACGCCGTCCCACCCGGGCGCGATCTGACGGGGTCTGTGGATAAATCTGTGTCTAAAACCGCGCTACAGCAGAATTTCGCTAGTTTTTTGGGATTTTATGGGTTTGCGTGGGAAAATCCGCTCACCACTAGATTTTGTAGTGTGCCTGACTAAACACAGAACATATGCCACCATCCAAAAGAATTGACGGGAGTCTTGTTTTGCGCAATACGGGTTTGATCGGTCGGTTCTCTCCGATGTGCATAAATTCCCATTGATTTCCATGAATTCCTATGGCACACCTAGGTCATCGGAAGAGGGCGCTTAACAATTTGGGCGCAAGACCCACCCTCCAAAGAACTGGCAGGTCTCATACAGGCACGCCCCTTCCGAGAACGACGACCGGCTGCGGGCAGAGCAGGCACGAAGACTTAAACAAGCCCCAGACGGACAACGGCCCTCGCGGCTCAAGGCGGATCGTGCAAGAGGCGGCACGTTCCGCCTTTTTTCCGCCCAAGCGGCCCGGGCAGGAGCAGAGTGGAACGTGGCACGACGTTTCAGAGGTGAATGGGTCCACCGTGTGGACGCGAAGGGCAGGGTATCGATTCCTGCCCCCTTTCGCCGTGCTCTGGAGGCGGGCGATCCCGACTGGCAGCCGAAAGGGCAGCCGAACCTGATCCTGGTCTATGGGCGCCGGAACAAATCCTGCATCGAGGGCTATTCCGTCACGTCGATGGACGAAGTCGATGATATGATCGCAGCGCTGCCGCGGTATTCGAAGGAACGCGAGGCGCTGGAGCGGATGATCAACACCCAGTCCCAGCAGGTTCAGGTGGACGAGAACGGTCGGATCGTTCTGTCGGCCAAGCTGCGGGAAAAGATCGGCGTGACCAAGGAGGCGATCTTTGCGGGGATGGGCGACAAGTTCCAGATCTGGGATCCGGGCGCCTATGAGGCGGATCAGGCCCAGATCGAGAACTGGCTGACCGATCAGGACGAGGCGGACGATCCCTTCGCATTGCTGGATCGCGCCCGGCTGGGGGGGTAGGCGATGACAGCGCCGGACCCAAGCCCGCATGTTCCGGTTCTGATTGACGCCATTCTGGACAGGGTTGCGCCGGTCGAGGGCGTCTGGCTGGACGGCACGTTCGGTGCGGGCGGCTACACGCGGGCTCTGCTGGAGGCAGGTGCCGACCGGGTGATTGCCATGGACCGCGATCCGGAGGTGTTTCGCCGGGCCAAGGTCTGGGCAGGCGCCTATGGCGAGCGGCTGGTGCTGGTGGAAGATACGTTCGATCATCTGGATGAAGCGGCGGATGTGCCGCTCGCGGGTGTTGTGCTGGATATCGGCGTCTCCTCAATGCAGCTTGATCAGGCGGAGCGCGGGTTTTCGTTTCAGAAGGACGGGCCGCTCGACATGCGGATGAGCAGTTCCGGGCCGTCGGCGGCCGATATCGTCAACACGGCATCCGAGGGGATGTTGGCCGATATTCTCTATCAGTATGGGGAGGAGCGGGCCTCGCGCCGGATTGCCCGGCGGATTGTCGAGGCGCGAAAGGCCGGACCCATCACCCGGACGGGGCAACTGGCCGATATTGTCGAGGGCGCGCTGCCGCCAGCCAGACCCGGCCAGCCCCACCCCGCGACGCGGAGTTTCCAGGCGCTGAGGATTGCAGTGAACGATGAGCTCAGCCAATTGACGGAGGCGTTGCAGGCAGCGGAGCGGGCTCTGGCGCCCGAGGGATGGCTTGCGGTGGTCACTTTCCATTCCCTGGAGGATCGGATCGTCAAGCGCTTCTTTCAGGAACGGAGCGGGGCGGCGCCCAAGGGCAGCCGTTACGCGCCGGAAGTCGTGCCGGACGCGCCGCGGTTCCGGCTGATCTCCCGCAAGGCTGTGGTGGCCGATGACCGCGAAGTTGCGGGAAACCCGAGGGCGCGGTCCGCCAAGTTGCGGCTGGCGCGGCGGACGGAAGCGCCGGCGGGACCTGTTGATGTGAGTAAGCTGGGGCTGCCGCCCCTCGATTTGAGTGGAGATGCGCGATGAAGACGGTGGCGACGCTTTTTGCTGTGGCAATGCTGGTGGTGATTGCAACCTGGGCCTACCGGGTGAACTACGACACCCAGGATGCCGAGCGCCGGGTCGAGCAGTTGCGCCGGGCCATCGCGGAGGAGCGGGCGGCGATTGCGATGTTGCGCGCTGAATGGGCGTATCTCAACCGCCCCGACCGGCTGCGTGAGCTGGCCGAGCTGCATTTCGGTGAGTTGGGGCTGATGCCGCTCGATGCCGAGCACTTCGCCGATGCCGCGAAGCTGCCATTTCCGAACGCGCACCCCCCGATCTTTACGCCGACGGAGGGTGAGTTCCTGCTGACGGCGGAGGGGTTCAGGTGATCCGCGCGCCGCTTCGCCCCCTTGCGCGGGTTCTTTCCGCGCGTGCCAAGGGGGAGGACCCCGACCGGATCGAGGCAGAGGCCCGCGCCGCGCGGATGCGGGCCCGCCAGCGGGCCGAGCGGCAGCGGGCCGAGCGGCGCCTCTTCCTTTTGGCGGGCACGTTTTTGCTGGCCTTTGGTACGGTGGCAGGCCGCATGGCGGTTCTGGCCGCGAGCGATCCGGTCGAGCCCCGCAGCGGTTATGCGGCCGCCCAGATCGCCAACCAGCGCGCCGACATCGTTGACCGCGAGGGGCGGATCCTGGCGACCAACCTGCGGACGCATTCGCTCTATGCGCAACCGCATCAGATGGTCGACCCGATTGCCGCGGCGGCGGGGCTGGCCGGGATCTTCCCGGATCTCGATCAGAGAAAGCTGGAGCTCGATTTCACCGGCAAGCGCAAATTCGTCTGGATCAAGCGTTCGCTCTCGCCCGAGCAGCGGCAGGCCGTTCACGATCTGGGCGAGCCTGGACTGCTGTTCGGCCCGCGCGAGATGCGGCTTTATCCGAATGGCAAGCTCGCCTCGCATATCCTCGGCGGCTACCGCTTCGGACAGGAGGGTGTGCATGCGGCCGAGGTTATTGGCACGGCGGGTGTCGAGCTGACCTATGACACGTTCCTGCGTGACCCGGCCGAGGCCGGGCGGCCGCTGGAGCTGTCGATCGACCTCTCCGTACAGGCAGCCGTCGAGCGGGTGCTGGCCGGTGGCATGGTGCTGATGAATGCAAAGGGGGCGGCGGCCGTGCTGATGGAGGCCGACACAGGGCGGATCGTCGCCATGGCCTCGCTTCCCGACTTCGATCCCAACCAGCGCCCGGTGCCGCCACCGCAGGGCGCGGCGGACAGCCCGATCTTCAACAGGGCCGCACAAGGGGTCTACGAGATGGGCTCGACGCTGAAGATCCTGACGGCGGCAATGGGGATGGAGGCGGGGATCGTGAACCCCACGACGATCATCGACACCAAGGGGCCGATGACCTGGGGCCGGTTCCGGATCCGCGACTTTCACGATTACGGGCCGGAATTGTCCTTGCGCGAGGTGATGGTGAAGTCCTCCAATATCGGGACAGCGCGGATCGCGATGGAACTCGGGGCCGAGCGGCAGCGGGCGTTTCTGGAAAAGCTCGGGTTCCTTGAGCCCGTGCCGGTGGAGTTGCCGGAGGCGCGCCGCGCCAAGCCCCTGATCCCAAAAAGGTGGTCCGAGATCTCTACCATGACGATCTCTTACGGTCATGGGATTGCGGTAACGCCACTTCATATCGCGGCCTCTTACGCGATGATTGCCAATGGCGGGCGCAAGGTGACGCCGACCCTTCTCAAGAATGGTGGTGGCGTGGGCGAACGCGTGATCTCGGAAGAGATCAGCCGCGAGCTGCGCGCGATGCTGCGGGCCGTTGTGGCCGAGGGCACGGCCTCGCTCGGCAATGTCGAGGGGTACCTCGTCGGCGGCAAGACCGGCACCGCGGACAAGCCCGATCCGCAGGGCGGCTATCATGACGACAGGGTTATGGCGACCTTCGCCTCCATTTTTCCGTCCGACGACCCTAAATACGTTCTGGTCGTGACGCTGGACGAGCCGACAGACACGACAGGGTACGAGCCGCGCCGGACGGCGGGCTGGACAGCGGTGCCGGTGGCGGCGGAGATCATCCGCCGGATCGCGCCGTTGATGAACATGGCGCCCGCGCCTAAAGAGGGTTGAGACATGATCGAAGGGGGCCCCGGCAGCATGGTCAAGGAACTGGAAGAGCTGGGTGTCTTCACCGGCGCCACGCGGGCGGGGCAGTGGTCGGGCGATCTGGCACTGACCGGGCTGTCGGTCGACAGCCGCGAGGTCAAGCCCGGGCACCTGTTCTTTGCACTGCCTGGCGTCAAGGTCCATGGCGGAGAGTTCGTCCAATATGCGCTGCGCATGGGCGCGGCGGCGATTGTCACCGATGCCGAGGGCTTGGCGCTGGCCGAGCGGGATCTGGGCACGGTCGATGCGCCGGTGCTTGTCCATCCGGATCCGCGCCGGGCGCTGGCGATCGCCGCGCGCCGTTGGTTTGGCGATCAGCCGGAGACGATGGTCGCGGTGACGGGCACGAACGGCAAGACGTCCGTGGCCAGTTTCACCCGTCAGATCTGGGAAGCGCTGGGCATTGCGGCGGTCAACTTCGGCACGACCGGGGTGGAGGGCGCGGTGAGCGCGCCGCTCAGCCACACGACGCCGGAGCCGATCACCCTGCACAAGCTGTTGGCGCGGTTGGCCGATGACGGTGTGACCCATGCCGCGATGGAGGCGTCGAGCCATGGGCTCGCCCAGCGGCGGTTGGACGGGGTGCGGCTGCGGGCAGCGGCGTTTACCATTATCAGCCGGGACCACCTCGATTATCACGCTGATTTCGACGACTATTTCCACGCCAAGGCGGGTCTTTTCGAACGGGTCCTGCCGAAGGACGGTCTGGCCGTGATCAATATCGACGACCCGATGGGCGTGCGGCTGCGGGAGGGGGCTTTGGCCCGCGGACAGGCGGTACTGTCGGTGGGCACGGGCCCGGAGGCTGATCTGCGCATTCGCAATGTCCGCTACGATGGCACGGGCCAGGATGTGCGGTTCTCGATCCATGACGAGGTCTATATGGCCCGCCTGGATCTGATCGGCGG
>JAAUYD010106964.1_pt1 | contig 27832 bp, 21 predicted proteins | sample 7278101 | NCBI WGS metagenome assembly JAAUYD01 (sample SAMN14350128, study PRJNA611818) | marine sediment metagenome | isolation source: surface marine sediment (0.6m) | place: French Polynesia: Moorea | collected 2018-08
CTTTTCCACTAAATACGAAAATTTGTAGACTTTTACCTCAAGAAGTCTAAGAAACCGGGTTTCTTTTCCACTAAATACGAAAATTTGTAGACTTTTACCTCAAGAAACCCGGTTTCTAGCCTCACCATAAATTAAAAATGCCATCGGTGCATCTTAATAGGTATGATATTTAGTCTATTGACCTTCTCAAATTATCTCCAGCTATGGCACAGCAATATCGCATTACTCTTCTACCAGGAGATGGCATCGGATCGGAAATTATGGCAGTAGCGGTAGAGGTGCTGAAAGCCGTAGGAAAAAAGTTTGATCTTCAGTTTGAGTTTCAAGAAGCTTTAATTGGTGGTGCAGCCATTGACGCTACAGGAGAACCCCTACCCGCTGCATCACTAGATATGTGTCGCCATAGCGATGCGGTATTACTCGCTGCCATTGGTGGTTATAAATGGGATACACTCCCCTCTCATTTACGTCCCGAAGCAGGTTTACTAGGACTGCGTGCGGGTTTAGAGTTATTTGCCAATTTACGTCCAGCACAAATATTACCCCAGTTAATAGACTCTTCCACCTTGAAGCCAGAAGTTGTAGAAGGGGTAGATATTATGGTAGTCCGCGAACTCACGGGGGGAATTTACTTCGGTAAACCCAAAGGCATTTTTGAAACCGAAACCGGGGAAAAACGCGGTGTCAACACCATGGCTTACACCGAATCCGAAATTGATCGCATTGGCACAGTGGCTTTTGAAACTGCCCGTAAACGTCGTGGTAAACTCTGTTCCGTAGATAAAGCCAACGTTTTAGAAGTATCTCAATTATGGCGCGATCGCATAACCAAATTAGCAGCAAAATATCCTGATGTGGAACTATCCCATCTGTATGTAGATAATGCCGCCATGCAGTTAGTACGCGCCCCCAAACAATTCGATACCATTGTCACAGGTAACTTATTTGGGGATATACTATCTGATGCTGCTGCTATGCTGACCGGCAGTATTGGCATGTTACCCTCTGCTAGTTTAGGCGCTTCTGGTCCCGGTGTATTTGAACCCGTCCACGGTTCTGCCCCAGATATTGCCGGACAGGATAAAGCAAACCCCCTAGCACAGGTTTTAAGTGCAGCCATGATGCTACGCTACGGCTTAAACCAACCCGCAGCAGCAGACCACATTGAAAAAGCAGTTTTGGCAGTTTTAGAACGGGGCGATCGCACTGGGGATATAATGTCACCGGGGATGAATCTTCTAGGATGCCAAGCTATGGGCAAGGGGTTGCTCAAAACTCTAGAAGAGATATAATATACCGATTTCATCCGCAAGTTAGACAGTCTTTGCTGAAACTTCGGATAAACTTACAGCAAACCTACAATAATCAGATTTCGGTAAGCAGTGTACGCTTTACGACAAAATCAAGGCAATTATACAAACGCCAACAATCAGCCACCTTTGGTTGATCACAACGTTATTAGAGCCGCTGGTCAAATTTACTATACTTATTGTGAAGTACATCCAGATATGGTCGGACAACCTTCAGGAGTCGCCATTAATCGAGTCCATCACCGGGGTAAGGTCATATTTACCAACCATCCAATTTTGTTGCCAGAAGAATGCTTTATCCCCTTAAACCAAATTGAATCCTACATGTATTAGTCAGTAGTATATAAGGGCGGAAATAAAGCTACCATCCTCAAAATCCCAAAAGCCTGCTGTGTCAGCTTTTGAATTTTGTAGCGCTTTGCGCTTCCCGTAGGGTATTTTGAATTTTGAATTCCCCCTAGCCCTACTAGCCATTAGTCATTTGTCCCTTGTAAAGGTTATAACCTCCAACAAAGACATCAAGACAAATGACAGGCAACAGTATGGAAATTTTAATAGCCATCCCCGCGAGTATAATTGTTTTCGCCTTCGGTTCGTCTATTGGCAGCTTTCTCAATGTAGTAATTTATCGAGTACCCGCAGGTTTATCCGTAATTTCACCCCCCTCTCGCTGTCCCCGTTGTTTAAACCAACTCAAGGCTTACGATAATGTCCCTGTGTTGGGTTGGCTGTGGTTGAAGGGACGCTGCCGTTTTTGTAAAAGTAAAATTTCTTTCCGTTACCCTGTGGTGGAAGCAATCACAGGAATAATATTTTTACTTATTTTTCTGATTTTTAAAGTCTCTTTATTAACAATAGGCTACTGGGCTTTTTGTAGCTGGCTATTAGCATTATCACTGATAGACCTTGATACAATGACCCTGCCAAATCCACTAACTCAATCAGGTTTGGTGCTGGGAATCTTGTTTCAAATGACTCTTGGTTTTTTCACAATAGGTACCTGGGAAGGATTAGTAAATCACCTCATGGGAGCAATAGGAGCAGCAGTATTAGGATTATGGCTATTTGATGCGATCGCCATCTTGGGTTCAATTATGTTTGGTAAAGCAGTTATGGGTGCTGGTGATGCCAAATTAGCAGCAATGATGGGAGCTTGGCTGGGTTGGAAATATTTACTCCTGGCTGCTTTTCTGGCTTGTGCTTTCGGAGCAGTTGTCGGTGGAGGTGCGATCCTTATTTCCCAGCGTCAATGGGGACAAAAAATGCCTTTTGGTCCTTTTCTAGCTTTAGGAGCAGTAGTCACTGTGTTTGCAGGAGAGGCGATTTTATCTACCTATCTCAGTCTATTTTTCCCAGTCAGCTAATTCCTAGAAACTTCTTTAGCACTTGCATTTAACACTACTTTGGAGCGGTCAGTGCCTTGCGAAAAATAACCTTATCATCGCCCACTTTGTAAAATTCCCGGATGCGGGCTTCCTCTTCGTACCCCTGCTTGCGGTAGAATGCCCGTGTACGCTCAAAATTTGGCATTCCAGAAGTTTCCACCAGTAGTAAGCGCTCACCCCGTGCTACCAATTTTTGTTCGATGTATTGCAGCAGTTTCCCACCGTATCCTTGTCCCTGATGGTGGGGATGGACAGCAATAAAGTACAGGTTCCACGTCCCATCAGCATAGGGTTCTGGCGCGTAGTACGCCACCCCTACCGGTTCACCATCATCGTAGGTGATCCAGAAATGATCGCTGCCCAAGTTGCCGTCGAAGTATTCTGCCAACATACCGCCAAGTTCGGAAAACTCTTGGGGCGTAAACAGACCGATAGCGTCAGCGATAGCCATTAGAGCTTCCTTGTCATCGAGGGTGGCACGTCGAATCATGAACAACTCCTGGGTAGTGAATAATTCAAAAATACTGAAAGCTAAAACTTAGACTGGACAAGGGTTTAGAGGCTATATTGCACTATAGCAAATTTTACTTGAGTCAAATACACTCCTGTGCCCGTCCTAATTTCACCAATTCGCTTTGTATTGTACACCCTCCGGGTAGACAGGTCGTGGCTTTTTTCTAAGTAGGCGACCCCTACAACCGAAAACCGCTATATTTTCCCCTATCTCGGCTCTTCCCCAATTACGGTTATGCTCAAGGCATGAAACGACTAAATTGCCTGATACACATTATGGCTAATTTGTACAGTATGTAACTCCTATCCTTGTTCCTTGTCTTTAATCCCCAGTCGATTTGTAAAGTTTTATTAAAAAAATAGAGAATATGCTTTCTTTCTCTTCAGTAGGGAAATTATTGAGAATATTTCTTATATAGCTGACGAGATTTCAGGGTTTACAAGGGCTATTTTTCTGCTATAATAGTGAATATTGAGTTCTGTGCTGCTATTTTTTATGTCATTAAATGCTGACAAAAATATGAAAATTTTATGATATTTGTGACTAGTAATAATATTCTCACCAACAAAAAACTATTTTCACATTAATTAAATTACTCCAAACCCCAAACTCCTCACTCTTAACTTTTGGGCGCAAGCGTTGCGCCCCTACCAAACTTTTGGGCGCAAGCGTTGCGCTCCTACAAATTCCTAACTCTTAACTTTTGGGCGCAAGCATTGCGCCCCTACCAAACTTTTGGGCGCAAGCATTGCGCCCCTACAAACTTCTCACTCCTGTAATTATCACTACCCCATAAGGCTTACAACCTCTGTTAATATCAGTTTGTAACTAGAATAACTCTCAAGGCGACAAAAACCTTTTGTTAGGTGGAACTAACACCATAGATAGAAAATCTTAATGATATAGCAACAGTAGAAAATTTACTTGGGGCTATAGGTAAATTAAAGAAGGAAGATGAATATCAAATAGGAAGTGATTTTCCCTAACCCCTAACATAAACATCCCTATTTTGGGGTACGGCACCCATAACCTCTGTGTGTATAGAATAATTTTCTTAACGCCGCCGCACCTTCACTTCATTATTTATATTTTCAGACTTCTTTAGCCAATAAAGTATTACTCTTGATTTTGGACTTTGAACTAAACAGTCCGCCAAAAAATTGACCTGTTCTGTTTGATACTACCCACTGGCATAAAAAATAAAATGGCAAACAACGACGAATCACGCGGTTTAAAGTCTCTATTTGATTGGTTTGCAAATCGACGTAAAAATGGCACCATCAGCATCGAACGCCCAGAACGAGAAATTGCTGATGGACTATGGCATAAATGCCCCAAGTGTGGTGTCCTCACATATACCAAAGACCTGAAAGCAAATCAGATGGTTTGCAGCGAATGCGGACATCATAACCGAGTCGATAGTGATGAACGCATTCGCCAACTGATAGATTCTAATACCTGGACAGCGATGGACGAACATTTACGTCCTACCGATCCTTTAGGATTCCGCGATCGCAAAGCTTATAAAGACCGTCTGCGGGAAACCCAGGAAAAAATCGGCTTAATTGATGCTGTCAAAACTGGTTTAGGTGAGATCAATGGCTTACCTATTGCCCTTGGTGTGATGGACTTCCGGTTCATGGGGGGTAGCATGGGTTCTGTGGTGGGAGAAAAACTCACCCGCTTGATTGAACAAGCTACCCAGCGGCATTATCCTGTGGTGATCGTCTGCACTTCTGGTGGTGCCAGAATGCAAGAAGGAATGCTATCCCTGATGCAAATGGCAAAAATTTCTGCTGCTCTTGATCGTCATCAGCAAGCAAGGCTATTGTACATTCCCGTGTTAACTAATCCTACTACGGGAGGGGTTACCGCTAGTTTTGCCATGTTAGGCGATATTATTCTGGCAGAACCAAAAGCAACCATTGGTTTTGCAGGTAGACGAGTGATTGAGCAAACCCTACGGGAAAAATTACCCGATGATTTCCAAACAGCCGAAGATTTGCTTAAACACGGTTTTGTAGATGAAATTGTCCCCCGTACTCAGTTAAAGAATACTCTGGCTCAATTGATTGCTTTACATCAACCCCCAGCAGCAACCACTAGCAGTAATGGAAATGTGCTGTTGTGGGAGGGAAAGATGAGTTTAACTTCTGCTGAGTCGTGAATAGCAGCAAAATTAGGGGAAACGGATAAAATTTAACGGATGTAACGGATAGATTAACGCCTATTGGCAAAAACATCCCCCGTTACCCCTATTTCCCTTCATTATTTTAGTTTACATTTCTCAACAAAAATTTAAAATTTGCAAAAAAAATTATTAAATTTACCACACATCAAGTTGAGTGACAGCTTGGTTGATTTTGTGGCAATTCCCTATGGGCTTTTAGTATTAGTGAGAGCAAGAAATTGCTGTGTTGATCAAAAAATTATCTAAAAAATTAAAGCTTATTCACAAACTAATTTTTGCGAAAAAATACTTTGTTAAGTATTGTAACGGTGGAATCCCATCAGACTCAGAGAACTTGAGTTACCGTCAATGGCATAATAATCAATTAGTACCGTAGAACACAGGGGAATTCACGCTTGTGGAGGCATTTATCGTTCTAATTGGAACCAAGAATGCAATCTGAGAATGTAAGACGCTTATTAGAGCAATCTCTAGACACCTGTAAGGGTAGCTTCTTGCAAAACTAAGCGCTATTCTTAGCCCCTAAAATCTCATTGTCCTTTTAGGCATGGGAGTGTGAAACGATATTTTTTGTATAACAGCGAGTCAATCTCTATAGGTTTTTCCAGACCTATCAATTCTTTATGATCGAACATCGCTGTCATCGCTGTGTTGAGCGTCAAAATCTTTAAGGGGAAAGATGTTTAGAAGACTAATTGGCATTTTCGCGGCTACTGTGTTGCTGACGTTTCAGTTTTTTATTAGTAGCGCTTCAGCACTAGAACTGGATGAAGCTACGCGTACCGTGAAATTAAATGAACAGGGCGATACAGTTGTACTTAGCCTGAAACAAATCAAACAAGGGAAGCGCGTTTTTACAGACACTTGCGCTCAGTGTCATTTGGGTGGCGTTACAAAAACTAATCAAAACGTGGGATTAGATCCAGAAACTTTGGCGCTAGCGACACCACCCCGTGACAACATTGAGGGACTTGTAGACTATCTGAAAAATCCTACTACCTACGATGGGGAAATAGAAATTTCAGAATTACACCCTAGCCTCAAGAGTGCAGATATTTTCCCAGAAATGAGGAATGTGACTGAAGATGACCTAACAGCGGTTTCTGGTTATATTCTCCTCCAACCCAAGGTAATGGGTAAAAAGTGGGGTGGTGGCAAAATCTATTTCTAAACCTGCTACCTGTCATAACTACAAAGATTAAGTAGATAAAGCAGGGAAAGCAGGGGATGCACAGGGATAAAGCCCCTTGTTCTCTTGTTTTCTCTGCTCAGTATTGCGATCCCATAAAACAAGTTTTTATTATCGATTGGTTCCCATAATTAAAAAAAACTTGCATCTACGACAAATTGTCATACTTTAGCGCTGATTTTATCTAAAATAGGTAAGGGAAAATAAAATTGTTTATTTAGGAGCAAGCAATGAAATTAATTGCAGCTAGTTTGCGCCGCGTTAGTTTAGCAGTTTTAACACTTGTGTTGGTTATTGGCAGCTTCGCTGTATTTACTCCCAGTGCAGCCGCTGAGACTTATACAGTGAAAATGGGCACCGATAAAGGTTTGTTGGCGTTTGAACCCAAAAAATTGAGCATTAAAGTAGGGGACACCGTTAAATTCGTAAATAACAAGGTTCCTCCCCATAACGTTGTTTTCGATACTAAAAAAAGTGCTGATAAGGCTTTGGCTAAATCTTTGTCTCACAAGCAGTTATTAATGAGTCCTGGTCAATCCTATGAAGCTTCCTTTGAGGGTGCAACTCCTGGTGAATACACCTTCTACTGCGAACCCCACCGTGGTGCAGGCATGGTTGGCAAAATTACTGTCGAGTAATCAATACTTGTAAACCGCAATTAGCCCCAAGCAATATACCTTGCGTTTAAGCAAGTCACACAGTTAACAGGCGGTAACGATTTCTATTCTAGCCCAGTGTAACAACATACTATCTGGCGATCGCAGGAATAGGATCGGAACCGCCTAATTTCAGTAGATGGCAAAGTTTTTTATCAGCCTTGCCAGATGAATATAGCAGTTTTCACTTCAGTCCAATACACTAACAACCTCACCCTATGAACCCTCTGTTGCGAGTTCAAAGAGGGATGTCCGGTCTTGTCAGGGTGAGGTCAAATTTGTATTGCACCCAACCGAAAACCGCTATAGGCACTACGTATTAATACTAAAAGTATTACTCTGCAATAAACATATTTTTTTATCATTAATACGAAAAAATAGGGTTTTATAAGTACGTATATAAAATATGTATTATTTTTTGAATAGAGATTGTCGGTGCAATATCTGAACCCTCAAATACTGGCAAGGGAGCATCCCAATTTTTGCAAAACACCCAAACCCTAGAAGGGTAGGGTCTATACAAACATAGACGCGCAGCTGAACCTTGGTGCAGGAAGCCTGTCTGCGCAGGCTTAACCCGTGTAGCGATACTCTTGGAGGGTATCGCTAAAAATTTGAGATGTTCCCGAAGGGTATCGCTACACCCACTGAGACGAAGTGGTTGAGTGCCAAACTTCCCGTAGTTTAGCCTGTCTAACCTTCTAAGGTTTCAAAAATTGGGATGCTGCCACTTTATTTGTCTTCCCGCAACTGACGCAGTTTTTGAATCAGTTTGTTTGGCTTAGGTGTAGATGAGGGCTGATTGTTACTTGCTTGTTGACTTGTTTTTGGTTTTTGTGCGTTTTGTTGTGCGGGTTCTTGCCCCTCTTTTTTGTTTGGCTGTGGTAGCACTAAGGGTTTAATCTTCGCAGACTGTGATGAAGATGCTTGCCGTTGGTTGTTGTTTCGCTGTAGTACCACCGGAGTTTTAATTTTCACAGACTCTGATGAAGATGCTTGCCGTTGGTTGTTGTTTCGCTGTAGTGCTACCGGAGCTTTAATTTTCACAACCTGTTGCGATGAAGATGCTTGCTGTGGGTTTTTGTTTGGCTGTCGTAGCGCTAAGGGTTTAATTTTTGCAGCCTGTGAAGAGGATGCTTGTTGTTGGTTGTTATTGGGTCGTAGTACCACCGGAGTTTTAATTTTCGCAACCTGTGAAGAGGATGCTTGCCTTTGGTTATTGTTTGGTTGTAGTACCACCGGAGCTTTAATTTTTGCAACCTGTGATGAAGATGCTTGCCGTTGGTTATTGTTTGGTTGTAGTACCACCGGAGCTTTAATGTCCACAGGCTTTATCTGTGGGTTTTTTCTACCACCATTTTGGAATTGCAAGTTAAATGGATAATAACTAAGTTTGTTATGTGCTTGCAACGGATTTTTTTTGAAATATTCTCTAGTGGCAATTTTAAGATCGCTGGGGATTAATTGTTGTTGCTGAAACTTAACATCTACCACCTTGCCTTCAGTATCTACCACCAATCCCCCTAACACAGTACCTTTGGTACCATTCTTATCTGTAGGGATAGTTTTGCGAATCACAGCTTTTTCTTCCACATTGGGATATTGCTGACGCACCGATGTTCTTAAGTCTTGGTAGCTGTTAAGGGCAGCCAGCTGGGTTGGTGTTGACTGTAACTTATTAGTGCTTCTCGGTGAGCGATTTTGCCATGGTGGTAAAGCTTGTGGAGCAAAACCAATTTTGTTGGAGCCTGGTTTGAAAGCAGAACCCACAGGAGCAATCAAATTCTGTTGTGGTTTTTGAGCTAATCTCTGACTAGTAACAGGGGGAGGTGGTGGTGTGGGAATCCTTGTTGTAGACGATGGCATTTTAGCCAACTCAGCATTTATATTGCTAGGTTGCACTCCTCCCGGCAGTCTATTAATTGGTAAAGGCTGGGATGTACCTAATTTAACCTTTCGAGTTGTATAACTGGGACGGTAATTAGATATGGAGGAAATCTTTTTCTTGGCATTAAAAGACGATATGGGTGGAAAACTTGTCTTGGAAAATGACAAAGATGTTTGCTTGGGCAAAGAATTAGTGGAATAATTCCTACTGGATTTAGGCAATGGTGGCAGAACTACCTGGGTTGACGTTGCTGATGGTAAGGATGGTAAGGGGGGATATTGAGTTGCCAGGGAAGAAGGAGGAATATTGGGAAGGGAAATTTGGGATTGTAAGCCTGGTTGGGGTAGACCTGCTACCTGGGGCGATTTTGGGGCTTCTGGAAGAAGTTGCTGCTCCTTCGGAGTTAATTCAATTAGTCCAACAGCACTGGATGATGCTACTGCCTTTGGTTTTGAGTCAGCAGGCATCAAGGGCACTATCAATGCGATCGCACCATGGATACCAACAGAAGCTATAGCGGCAATCCCTGTTGGCTGGCTGAGGAAGTCTGGTATATGTTTGAAAACGGAGACGTAAGACATAGCTGTTATCGTTCACTCGGCTCGCTTGGGTTTAAAATAGCAATTTTTGGTGTTGCATAAATCCAGGATGATTTTAATAATTTTGTGGAATGAACATCCTGCTTTGTGGAATGGGCATCCCTGCCCGTTTTCTATATTTTCGAGCAAGCATCCTGCCCACTCCACTTATATTCATCCCTTGATTCAGCAATGCCCAATTTTTAAGTTGAATTTTATCGTTAATAAATTAACGCCAACACACCATCCCACTACAAATAATAACTTGATCTGCCATATCTCGAAACAGGAAAATTGGCAAGACCCCCAAAGGGGTAATAATAGCACATGTTATGGACTATGAATTGCCCTTGGTAAGGGATATAAAAGAATCATAAATTTTCATTAAGTTTTCGGTAGCAGGGGGAAACAAGGACTGCTTGATAGTGACTATTTGTTGCATTTTTCTAGATTTGTGTTTGTAACCTGCACTAGCAAAATAGAAAAATAGGGTAATTTTAACTCTGGTCTTTCTGCTAAATCTGAATATACAACCATATCGGGTAAAGTTGCTTTGACTACTACCCAACTATTTGCCAGTAAGCCACGCCGCTGCAATACCTGCCAGACTTGAGGATAGACTGAACTGACTTTCATTAACACTACCACATCCGCCCAATCCAAAGCAGTTTCTAATTCTGCTACGGTGTATAGGGCTGGTAAAACAACTAGCCGCTGTTGGCGAATTGTCAAAGGTAATCCCAATACAGAAGCAGCTGCCATGGGAGAACATACTCCCGGAATTAATTCTACCTTGACTTCTGGATATAGCTGTTGTATTGTCTGTGCCAAATAAGTAAAGGTACTATAAAAACTAACATCACCTTCACAGGCAAAAGCTACATCCTGTCCAGCTTGTAAATATTGCCAAACTTTTTGTGCTGCTATTTCCCAGGCTTGGGTTAAGACTGCCATATCTTGTACATAAGGGAAAGACAAAGGCAGTTGTACTTGTTGTGGTTGCAGCCATTGGGCAATAATCTGTTGTGCCATTCCTGGTTTTTCGCCTATTCCAGCAGGAAAGGCTACCACTGGCGATTGTTGTAGCAGACGCAATCCTTTAACAGTGATTAACTCGGGATCGCCAGTTCCGACGCTGATCCCGTAAAGAATACCAATTTTCACACTAAATTAAATATAAGTTAAGAATAGGAACTTTGCTTCAATAAATTTTAAATTTACGATGCCTTTACCGACAGTTATTTTGCCTGGATATTTAGAAGGGGCGATCGCTTATCGTCAGCTAGAACAATGTTTACAAACAATGGGTTTCCCTACGGTAACTGTACCACTGCGCCGACGTGACTGGATACCTACCCTAGGCGGAAGACCTGTAACGCCCATTTTGATGCAACTAGAACGGACGGTAAAGGATGTATTGCAACAATATCAAACTTCTCAAATTAATTTAATCGGTCATTCTGCTGGGGGTTGGATCTCCCGTATTTACCTGGGAGATATACCTTATTCTGGGGTAGGTAAGGCAAAAGCATCTGTTTGGCTAGCCCATCCCCATGTCGCCACTCTTATTACCTTGGGTACACCCCATACTAGCCAAGAACGTTGGACTCGTTGGAATCTCGATTTTGTCAATAATAACTATCCCGGCGCTTTTTATGACAAGGTTCGTTATGTATGTGTGGCGGGGAAAACTATCTTTGGAGAAAAACGTTGGGGTAGCTATATTGCATACAGTAGCTATCAATTAACTTGCGGTCAAGGTGATACTTGGGGTGATGGAATTACCCCCATTGCAGCAGCTCATTTGCAGGGAGCCGAAAATCTGGTAATTGAAGGGGTTAAGCACTCTCCCAAAAGTCCTGGTATTTGGTACGGTTCCCCAGAAATTGTCACCAATTGGGTGAAGTATTTGGTGTGAAGGAGACTGCACCATCTCACCACAGTTAAGTATGAAAATCCCATGTGCATTAGAAGGGCAAAATAATACCTTCCATTTAGAGTATAACTGTGCTACTAATATAGCGGTTTTCGGTTGTAGGGGTCGCCTACTTACAAAAAAGCCACGACCTGTCTACGGTGGAAGGTGTACAATACAAAGCGAATTGCTCAAGTGAAATTTGCTATAGTACCTCAAAGGAAGTTCTGGAAACGTTAAAACCTACCAGAAGACTACACTCACCCGACAGGAGAGTGTAGGTAGTTTACTTGATTTGTCTAGCTTGCTGTGCCAAGAAAAATGCTCCCAAGAAGCAAAGCTACCTCAAGATTTAGGAGCATCCGATTTAGGAGCATCCGATTTAGGAGCATCTGATTTAGGAGCATCCGATTTAGGAGCATCCGATTTAGGAGCATCTGATTTAGGAGTGTCCGATTTAGGAGTTTCCTTAGCAGATAGCTGAGATAACTTGGTAAGGGGTACTTCTTCCACTTCTGGTAAATTTTCCAAAGATAGGCGAGTAGACTGGGTAGCACCGGATAAGCGTTTTAACAGTTGGGGTCTGGGATCGTGCAATAGATAAATAATGCGATCGCCTACTTCCCAGCCTGGATTTGCAGCCATGACCTGTAGCCGTCCTTGGCGTTCTTTTAACAAGGGTATCAATTCCCCTGAATTAATCAATTGCTTAAGTTGTTCCCGTTGACGCTCAAATTCTGACTGATTTAGGGTGATGGTTCCCAACTTCACTTGCCCGTCATTGATATATTCAATCCAAGTCTTAATCGCTAAATTGGGGACAAAAGCTTGGCTAACTTTCTGGTTAGTTTGGCTCTTTTCTGGGGAGTTATTTGTTTTATTGGTTTGGGGATCTCGGGGGAACACCGCGAGAACACGGGGTGGCTGGAACTCTTCTGCTACACGTTGTGCTACGACAAAATTCACTTCTCCATTTTTGGTCATAGCCAAAAAAGTCCCCATTGAAGTGAGTCCAGCTTCTTCCAAAACTCCTGTATCCAAAGCACTGCTGCCAATTACGCGAATATTTTCTGCTTCTGCCTCTTCCCCGGCTTGCTTGTTAGTATCAATCATGACTACAGGTTCGCCTCTTTCGTTAAAGAAGCGGGCAACTAACAAACTCAAAGGGTTACAACCAACAATCACCGCACCGGGGGTTTCGCTGGAGGTAATTTGCAGCCACTTAGCTAACCAACCAGCGCTTAAACCTTGGAAGAAGACGGTCATGATAATTGTCAAAAACACCAAAGCTTTAATGGAATCTCCACCATTAACTCCCCTTTGTGTCAACAAAATGGCGAATAAAGAAGCAATGGAGGCACAGACAATACCACGAGGAGCAACCCAGCTTAAAAATATCTTCTGCCGCCAGTTGAGGTTACTGTTCCAGGTACAAGCAAAGATGTTAATTGGACGGACAACAAACATCAGTACCAAAACAGTCAACAAACTACCCCAACCCAAAGCGAAAACGCTGGCAATTGATAAGTCGGCTGCTAGGAGAACAAATAGCACAGAAAGACTGAGAATTGTCAGCTGTCCTTTAAAATGCCTTAACAACCGTTCTTCTGGCACTGAAGAGTTAGCAAACACAGCACCGGCAGCAACGGTAGCCATTACCCCCGACTCACTGCGAATCATCTGCGCTAGAGCAAATATACCCCACAATACCGCCAGTACTACCAAGTTTTTTAACTCAAAAGACAAAAAATTGGCTCGCTTAAAAATTAAGCTCATTAAGTAACCGCCTCCGCCACCAATAGCAGCGCCAATACCCAGACGCACCAACAAACCCCCGAAAGCGTTCGTCGGGTCTGTATCGCCATTCAAAATGGTGTCTAGGACAACGAATGCCAGAATAGCTCCCACGGGGTCGATTAAAATGCCTTCCCCTTCTAACAAGGTTGCTACCTGTCGATCCACGCTGATATGTTTCAGCAGCGGACCGATAACAGTTGGTCCGGTAACCACAACGATAGAAGCGAACAGAAAAGCAATGGGCCAGGGAAATTCCCCCAACCAGTGGGCTGCCATACTTCCACCAAGTAGGGTGATTAGCGTGCCCATGGTGACGAGTAATTGTAAGCTGACGGAAACTCTACCTAACTCTCGGAGGTCAAGATTGAGTCCGCCTTCAAATAAGATGATAGCTGTCGCTAGGGAGACAATAACTTCCAGTCCAGCGCCCAGCAGATGGGGATGCAACACACCCAAACCATCTGAACCTAGCAGAATGCCAAATAGTAACAAAAAGACGATACTAGGCACCCGTAGGAAGGCAGCCAGCACTTGGGCACTAATGCCTGCAACGACGACAAGCACCATCTGTAGCGTGATTTCAAAAGATGCTTCCATTTTGTAGATTTTGAGCGATGTATTTCAAAATCCTTTGTTAAGCATAGAAGATATTAACTCTAAAGGGTACAGCATTAGACCCTTTACCTTTTGGAAAATAGATTTTTTTATCATACCTATTATGTTATAATGCCTTGCTTTATTTTGTGAATGAGCAGATGTATCAGTTATACAACATGGATGTGCTTTTTAGGAATTTGAAAGATGAGTGTAGTTTTAAAATAATACCCATTGTTGTTGTTACCGCAAGAGTGCTGAGAACACAAGGTGGTAATAATTATTTCAGAGGTCACATTGGACAGTTATAAAAAAAATCTTTTTTGGATTGGGTGTTGACATTAGCTGGAAAATTGGTTAATTTATAAAAGGTCAAAACCACAGATGCCCCCATCGTCTAGAGGCCTAGGACACCTCCCTTTCACGGAGGTAACAGGGATTCGAATTCCCTTGGGGGTACTTAAAAATAATAGTTCTAGCTTCCCTTTATAATTATGAATGTTGAATTAAAACCTCACCATTCTAATTAGTTAGATACTTGTAAGGTCAAGCTTTTGGGTAAGGGTATAAGGAAATTCAAGGGAACAGGGAACAGGGAACAGGGAAGTCCTGTGACGGGGGATTGAACCCACTATCAACCCTTACTGCCAATAGGTGGGGGTGTTTTCTCTATTTCAATTGATAACTTGCACTTCCTTAAGGATAACCAGGAGGCAGAGCCTCAACTCCCCTAGTTACCAGCGTGACGCTGGTAACTAGAACTAGGGAGTTCTGGCTCTTCTTGAGAATGGTGCAAGTTATCAGTTTCAACCAAAAATCCTACTGTTGTCGGTTGCCTGTTGCCTGTTGCCTCTCCCGAAGGGAGATAAATACAGCGCTTTTCACGCTTTGTGCAATACAGCAGTTCACCTCACCCCCTTCCCCTCTCCTACCCTCACCCCTAGGGTCTGTTTTCAAACTCGCCGTCACCCTATAGACGCGGTAGACGAGGGTCACTCGGCTTCTTTTGAGAGTGCGTCTATAGGGTGAGGGATAATGGGGTTTGAAAACACGCCCTAACACCTCTCCTAATGGGAGAAGGGAAAAACAGAGGGGTGGCTTTAGCCGGAGAGAATTTGGCGGTTAGTCCACGCTTGCGTGTCGGTTTGGGTCCCGCCAAACTTCGGGGGTGAGGTAAAATTTGTGTGACTCATTCAACCGAAAACTGCTATATTGTTTTCCAAGAGTGATAAAACAGGGATAATTATCCCAATGAGTACAATCTAGTGGGATTCTTGTTTCATACAGCTAACGTTAACTGTTCTACACGTTCCTTAACGGCTAGCAAATTTAAACGTAAATCCTGCGTGAGGCGACGCTCTATAAATGATACTGGCATCATTGCCTTGGGCCAGATTTTAACTGTGTAGCATAGATAAGTACCTGTTTGCTGATCTAATTCACAGCTCTCTAAATTCCAGCTACCACTAAAGGCTTTGAAATCACCTTCCACCATCTGGAAATGAATCGCCTTAGGGAAGAATTCCTGCAAATCGAGAACCACACGGGCACAAAAATTGAAGCGCAGTAAACGCTGGGAGCCAACTTGCTCTAGACGGATACCTCCATTTGGATGTTCTATGCGATTACTCTTGGTGAGATTAGGAATAAATTCAGCCAAGGCTTCATAATCAGTCAGCACTTGCCAAACTTTTTCCACTGGATGGGGAATTTCAATTTTAGCGGTGATTTGTCGCTGTCGTTCTGCAATTTTTTCAACTTGGATTTTTACAGATTCCACAGCATCTGCATCTGTCAAATTCTCTTGAAAGCTTAACTCTGACTCACTGGGAGCGAGTTCCATTTCTTCGGTTGTGTTGCGTTGTTCAGTCACTGTCAGAATATGAATTGCTATGTTCAGAAAATTGGGGCAAGGTTAGGGTAAAGCAAATTTTGCTGAGGTCATTCTCCTCATCTGCTATGGGAATACTTTCCACAGCAATTTCCCCATTTAAATGCTGTACTAAGGATTTGACGAGAGCCAGACCCAAGCCAGTTCCCGGAGTCCATCTTCCTTTGCCCCGACGGAACTTATCAAATATGTAAGTTGCTTCTTCTTCGGAGATGCTACGTCCAATATTCGTCACTTTGATCGTAACTCGATCTACAAGTTGATCGACGTGATGGATCACTTGTAAGTCTACCAAAGTTTCATCCTGTGAGTATTTGCTGACATTTGTTAACAATTCTTGCAGGATGCGGTCAAAGCTCTCCACCTCAGTTTGTAGTGTTAACGGTTCTTGGGGTAAATCTAAAGAAATACTTAAACCCTTCTGTAGCATTTGTGTTTCAAAAGATGCCAGTAAATCTTTAATTTTAGTATTTAAATTAATAGTCTCAAATTGAGGGGGTTTTTGATCGCTCTCCAAGCGCTGGAGAGTCAATAAATCATTAATGAGATTAATTTCTTTAGTACATTCTTGCTCTAAAATATCTAGATATCTGGTCTGACGCTCTGGGGTGATTTCCGGGTGACGTAAGTTACGCAAAGCCATGCGCATATTGGTCAAGGGGTAACGCAGGCGATCGCTAATATTGCTCAAAAATTCATCTTTGAGATGGTTGAGTTCTTGTAATTGCTTAACGTGTTGCTGCTTGATTTCGTATAATTTTGCTTGTACTTCCAAACTCCGCTGGAGTTGTCCCGTGCGTTCATCTACCAGGTTTTGTACCTGTCGCAGTGTCTGTGATTGAATAATGGTATTGGTAAGTTGGGCACATACCATTTCTACAATACTTAGTTCTGTGGGTTGCCAGCTGCGGGGTGTTTTTTGTTGTAATACCAGAAATCCTAAAACTTTACCTTGGCTTTCTAACTGTACAATCAAGGAGGCAGATAGTTGATCTAAGATAAATACTGGGGCAATATTCGATGTATCGCGACGACGTTGGCTATTATCACTAATAATTACTGGTTTTCCTGATTCTGCAAAGGCTCGTTGGCATAAACCACACTCAGAAAGCCAGAAAGAATTATCCTTTGCTTGTTCTGTACTAGAGAAGGTTTCAACCCCTGACCGAAACCATTCACCAACAACGGTAGCCTTAGCTTTAGGAACCCGTTTTTTGGCTCTAATCTTGAAGAGTGGATCGCTATATTTCAATAATATTAGCATCCCCCGATCTGCTTCTAGAGCTTCCCCAGTAGAGGCGATCGCCAATTGGAGCATTTGATTTAACTCCAAATTGCTACGAGTGAGGATTGTCAACTGCTTCATCAAGTTTTGATGCTTAGCGCTAGTGTCGAGGAACTGCTGTTGTACAGCCATTAACTGTGTTTGTATCACCTGAGAAAAAGCGATAGCACAAACAGATTCTAAAGCTTTGAGCAGTTGTTTTTCCGACTCACTCCAATCATAGGGATCTGCCTTAATTAGGGTAATCACGCCATTATTTTTACCACCAAAGCGCGTAGGAAGTGCCAATACAGCTTTAATTGGTAGGGGCAAATGTTGACATCCAACTACCAGACTATTTTCAATAACAGAAATATCTTCTATTGTCAAGGCTTCGGAAGCACATTGTAACTTAGGTGAGTCCATCTGCTGCATTGACAAGATTTCATCGGGTTGTGGTACTCCTAAATAATCTTGAGACAACCAACTAGCAGTAATTGCTTTACCAGATGGTTCTGTGTCAACCGTTACCAAGCAGCAGCTATCTACTTCAAAAGCAACTCCCAAGACTTGGGCAATTTCTTGCAGCATTTTAGCATTCGCCGGATGATTGGCGATAATGTGATTAATCTTGTGTGACAACTGCTGGATTGCTTGTTCCTGATGCTGCATCAGCTTCACCGCATTTTGTGTATGTCTTTCCACTTCATCCACTGAAAACTTGGATGACGATGATAAAGACTTTTTCATTGCTGACGTGCTTTTGGATAATGACCCCATTTTCTTGTCCCCAACCTCCTGGCATATTTTTAACTCCCTTCCTGTTGTGGTTGCACCCTAATCTGTCAGAAATTTTGTATCAATACTTTCTCTCACCTGTTATAGCCTCTTTCTATTTCAGATGACCAAATTTGATTGTTAGATTCCAATTTTTGTGGGCATCGTAAAATACATAGAATATACTAAGATACCCCAGGATGGTCACTTATATTTTTACCGTCCAATTGTTAATTTGCTAACTGTGACCTAGAATATCCTGCCTTTCATTTACACATAAACCGTAAATTCTCTGGGATTCAGGCAAATTCTCTGTAAATCGCATCCGCGTTACCACTGATACTGGAACCAAAGATTAATGTATATTGTTTTTACAGGTTTGATACATAAACTAACTATCCTACTAACAGGTTGGTTCAGATAAAAATTACACCAGAATCTTAGTTCACTAAAAATGTGTTTTGGTCTACTCTCACCAAAACAATCAAAACTCGATCCGGTATTATTACTGAACTCCATTTTTTGATTAACACTTATTTATTAGGCTGATGATTTCTTTCTGTCAAGTGTTGTCAAACCCCCTATTTTTGAAAAAGTGGATTTTAAGACATTTACACCCGTGGAAGTTTTGAATCACAAAAATATATACAAATAAATTATTATATATTCTAATATTATTATAATTGTTTATGTTATTCAGAATGAGGCTAGTACCGCTGGGGAATTAAAAATTAAAAATCTTTACATAGCAGGCTTTTGGGTTATTGAGAATGGTTGGTTTACTTACGTACCCGTTGTACTAGATTGGGAATGCAGCTTTGTAAGTGGTGGATATAGAGTCACAAAGCTGCATTCCCATAAATCTAAAAGTTAACCAGCTAAACTATCTACACTCAAAGGAACCATATCGCCATGTTTGGTAAGTCCTAACAACATTGGTTGTTGTGGTTGAATAAGTTGACCTGTAAGCACACAGCGTTCTTCTTGCTGTGCCGTAGCGGCTATACTAGCACGAATGTCGTCTTTGGAGAATCTCGGCTTCCATTCGCCAGATTTTTGTTGTACGTAATTCCAGAGAATATCTCGAATCAAAGCCTGATATCCCTGATTTCCTGATAATTCCTTGAGTTTATCTTTAAGTTCCCTCTCTAGACGGATGCTGGTAACTTCCATTTCGGTAGTTGGGGTGCGAGTGATGGTATGCATGAGTTTTTCTCCTTAAAAATATAGACAGGATAGTAATACAAGTGTAGTATGTTTAAAGGAATGTTCAATAGGTGAAGTTTTCTGTGAAATCCCTTTATCCCATCTCTACTTCTCGGTGCGCTACCAACTGCGGATGCAGTTGGGAATTAGTCGCTATGGGAGTGGAGTATTTATTTATGGGCAATATTCGCTCTGATCAGGGTGAGATGGAAGAGGGTAATCGAGATTTTAGAAATACCATATTTAGCTTTAACTTGCACAATGCAGGACTAAAACCGGACAAAAGAAGCGGGAGGTACAGGCTAAAGAATTCTGTACCAATATAAAACCAAAACATATAGGTTTCATTTTTTACCCCCGCTCTTACCAAAAAAGAAGCGGGGGTTTTTGATTAGGAGTCAAATCGTGACTAGCCCAGTGCCAGTTTTACAGCAATCAGTGGTGGTGTTTTCGCAAAATTACTTGCCACTATGCCGAGTAAATATCAAACGTGCAATTATACTTTTAGTAACTCAAAAAGCAGAACCACTCAGTATTACCACAGAGAAGGAATGGCAAGTTAGTTCACCCAGTTTAGTACTGTATGTACCACGACATATTCGTTTAAAGATTGCTGCTCAAGAAAGGATATGGAAAGTTCCACCAGTAAATCGTCGAGAAATTTTACGACGAGACCACCACATTTGCCAATATTGCGGTAGCAAAAAATCTCTGACTTTGGATCATGTAATTCCCCGTTCTAGGGGAGGTCAACATACCTGGGATAACGTAGTCACAGCTTGTGAACGCTGTAACTCCCGTAAAGGGGATAAAACCCCCAAAGAAGCTGGTATGCATCTGCGCACCAAGCCAAAAGCACCAGTCCACCCTGCAATAGCCTTTGCAGAACAGTTCTGGATAGATATGCAAGCAAACCTGGAATAACAGGAGAGCATGAAGAATGCTGAAATTAACTTACACAGAAACTAGCTTTTACTTGGAATGTCTTGCTCAATCTTTAGAAGGATGGATAGCACAGCGAGTAATTTTGGCGTTAAGAGTCGGTCAAAGTCTGTGGGTTCAACCCAGTACTGCTTCCTTTCTGCTTCCGGTTGATTTACCAGGATTAGAACAGCTTGAGGTTGAGGTACAACGCGATCGCGGGGAAATTGTCTGTTTGGACATCTGTGATAGCGAGTATGTAGAAGTAACTCTACGGGGTTCTTGGCTCTGTGAAGGTTCTGAAGATGCTGTAGGGGTATTTGTTACCACCATGAGTGACAGGAGTGAGTTTTTCCTGCATAAACTTTGGCTGGAAGCTCAAGCCGCAGCTTCAGTAATTAGTGAGTGAGCAAATTTTAGGTTTGAGATTTTGGGGAATACCAAAAAATAAATCATCCCAAATTGTAGGGGCGCGGAAACCGCGCCCCTACAAATGATATAATCGACAATCAAGGAATGTATGATTGGGATATTTTTTTATAAAAAGTCTCAAGGTTTCTCAGTCTAGTTACTTAACAACTCTGGAACTGTGACAAATCGGTAACCTTGCTGTTTTAGTCCGGCGATCATTTTTGGTAAAGCGGTAACAGTGCGGGAGCGATCGCCTCCTCCATCGTGCATTAAGACAATTCCACCGGGTTTTGCATCTCTCAAGACATTTTTCACGAATACTTGGGGTTTAGCACGGGGGTCAGTGTCAGCGGAAGTTTGGGACCACATTACCACAGCATATTTCTGGCTTTTGGCATAAGCAGCTAAACCGTTATTTAAATAACCTCCGGGAGGACGAAATAAAGAGGTTTTTACCCCTGTTGTTTTGTAAATAATATCGGCGGTTTTTTCAATTTCACTTTTTGCTGTGGTTGGACTCATGCGCTTATAGGGATGATTCCAAGTGTGGTTACCAATTGCATGTCCCTCAGCCACAACTCGCTTGGCAATTTCGGGATTTTGTTTAACTGCTTTCCCTACCCAAAAGAATGTTGCTTTGACATTATTTTCTTTGAGAATATCCAACATTTGGGATGTTGTTGGTTCCCATGGACCATCATCAATAGTTAAAGCAATAACTTTTTCTTGATTTGCTGGTTTTCCCTGATAAACGATTTTGCCTTGATATTTATTATGGACATAAAATACTAAATTATTGTCTGTTTTTTCAGATTTTAATGGAGCTTTTGCTTGAATTTTTTCCTTATTTGCTGTGACGTTTGCAGCTTGAGTTTCATTATTATTTTGATTCGTTTGCAATTGTGAGATTGTAGTTGGTTTTACCGCACAAGCTGTGAGACTTGCAGCAATAGTTATACCGATAAATTTATGTTTACTTTTTTTCCAGTAGCTACCTGTCACGTCGAATTTCCCAATACTGCCATAATCTTAATCTTAACCAAATGATTTTGCAGAAATTAATAGTCTCTAACCAAATTACAGCATAATTTTCAAATAATTTTACCCCATTTTCCTAAAGCCATTGACATTTGTTGTATTATATGTAATACATGTATTGTGATTGCGAGTAGTAAGGGCACGGCACCTGCAATCTCTCGGTGTATAGATTCACTTTGCTGACGCCGTGCCCCTACTGATGCTTTGCCCTTACAACAATTGCGGCAATTATCATTTACATCTTTTATAAAATCTGTTCCAAACTATAGTTTTAAAACATTAACTAGGGTTACAGAGAGATTTTTACTCTTTTGATTGTAAAGAGGTTAAATATTAATTATGACAATCTATTTTTACAGCATTCGTGATAAAAATTACGGTTGTTTTTCTAATTTTTCTCACCATGGTTTTGAATTAGATGGATTTTGGTGGGCGACTAGCGAACATTATTTCCAAGCACAAAAGTTTGTGGAAACGGATAGAAATTGGTTTGACAAAATCCGGGAAGCAAAAACCCCTAAGGAAACCAAAAAAATGGGTGGTTCTCGCAAGCACCCCTTGCGTAGTGATTGGGAACAAGTGAAAGATGGAATTATGCAGCAAGCAGTGCTAAAAAAGTTTGAAACTCATGGTGATATTCGAGAGATATTACTTGGTACAGGTGATAAGTTAATTGTGGAAAATTCTCCCATTGATTACTACTGGGGTTGTGGTGCTGATGGTAGTGGAAAAAATAAGTTAGGAGAAATTTTAATGGTAGTTAGAGACATATTACGTCAACGGTAAATGTCTAAGACCGTGTTTATAAATAAAAACGCTTATACCAAAGAAACCGGGTTTTTGTGCATATAAAATCGAGAATCTGAGTATTTATGCCAAAATAAGCCCGGTTTCTCGATTTTCAGGAGAGTTTTATATTTATTTTATAAATATTTTCTAAACCTCGTCCAAGTCGAAAAATAGAGTTTTTCAAAAGGGAATAGGGAACAGAGAACAAAATCCGAGGAATAAAAACTATAGGTTTCAAAATAGACTTGGTTTAACATACATCTTATGAGTACCCCACAAGGAGGAAGTCACGCATTTACGCATTTAAAAGTATTAAGATGTTGTGCTTTTAATTTGTATTATAGGGCAGGCAGGGATGCCTACCCCACAAGAGTTATAGCAAAATTGAATATGTAATTTAAATGTGCTTTAGCTTCAACCCCCTGGCAACAAATGAAACAAATACAGCTTACTGTTACCTTTTCTCTGTTAAGAGTTAAGAGTTAAACCACGTCTATTTTGAAACCCATAGTTTTTTATTGACCGGTTTTTGTTACCTATTCCCTATTCCCTATTCCCTATTCCCTATTCCCTATTCCCTATTCCCTATTCCCTTTTGACAAACTCCAGGTTTCGACTTGGACGAGGTTTAAGAGTGTTTGTTAGGAGTTTTCGGCTAGATTTTCTCGTCGAAGTCACGTTACAAATTATTTAGAAATTTATCGAAATATGTGATTTTCGCTTCAATTTTTTTGCAATAACTACCTGGAGAATAGAATACTAGGTGTAGGAATACTCACTCAGCTATTAATAGCCATTAATATAGATTAATTTCTTAACCGCAGAATATTTACTGTGGCAGAATTGCCAATACTTGCGCCCGATTTTAGCTTCTAAATAATGGCACAGATGCTGGAGAAAAAAATAGTTTAGTGTTGCCTTAGTCGCGGATTTTAGTAGGGGCAATTACATTCAGCAGAGCAACTTTTTAAAATTCACATCAAATCGAATTCAAGGAGTAAATATGTGTGACACTATTAATGACTGTCTCCATGTGATGCCCAGTGACATCAGCAATAATGAAATGCCACCAAACTCCTATAGAGGCATCATTATAGAAAACAACGAAAGCACTTTGCAACTGGCGGGGACAAATGAAGGTTCTCACATAGCTGATATTGTTTTCACAGCAGTTCCTAGCTCTGGTGCTAATAAACACTGGATTTTAACTCACAGAGGACCTTCACTAAATAATCGATTTTCTATTGGTTACACTAGCAACAATTTAGGTAATTTTAACACTCTCATTGCTGCTCCAGAACAATTTACTCTCTTGACTAACGGTAACGTTGGCATCGGAACCCCTACACCTGAAGCATCTCTACATATTTATTCAGCTAACAACCCGACAACTTTGCGCATTCAATCTTCTGCCGGTTTTGGGGCAGGTCGGCTAGAGTTCTGGAGCGATCCTCAAGGTAGCTCCCCCGAATGGCGACCAGGTTTCATTCAATCGACCGACCAAGCTGGAGGAACTTGGACAGGTGGGCTTGCTTTTTTTGTCAATGGCACTGGGTTTGATAACAGGACTGCTGAGGTTGAGGTAATGCGAATTACCAACGGCAATGTGGGCATCGGAACGACGAATCCACAGGCAGCATTGGAAGTTATCCCCTCAGATTATTCAAAACCTTGGTTGCAACTAGGTCGAGGTGGGGATGCAGGAAGGTTATGGGTTGAGTATCCCCAGGCAGGTTCAGGTTATTCCCTTGCTCCCAACCTGGTAATGAGTGACTTGGACGATCCCCCTCGCATTCGATTTCAACAAATGGGAAGCCAGACAGAAGCTGACCCTGAGTTCGAGAGTTGGATTGGGCATGGCAGAGGTAGGTCTAATGATGTTGCTATTATGGGGGGTAATGTCGGCATCGGAACGGTGAATCCACAGGCAAAGCTAGATGTAAATGGTGATATTAAGCTCAAAGATTGGACCTTGTCTGTACCGGACTATGTGTTTGAGAAGAATTACAATCTGAGAAATCTTGACGAATTGCAGACTTATATCAATAGCCACAAACATCTTCCAGAAATGCCTTCTGCTGAGAAAGTCAGCGAAGAAGGGGTGAATCTAGGGGAGTTTTGCATGTCGCTGCTGAAGAAGATTGAAGAACTTTCTTTATACGTTCTGCAACAACATGAAATCATTCAAGGACAAAACGAACGGCTTGCCAAGCTTGAGCGTTCTGCCAATCTGTAGGAGGATGTGATGTTAAAAATCAAGAAAGGCAGCCAAGATGTAATTACTATCAGCGATTCAGGAGATGTCACCTTTTCAGGATATTACCAAGAAAATGCACCAAGACCTCTGCAAACTGGAGAACTGAGAATTACTAAGAATTCAACCGTTAAGCTAGCAACAGTTACAGCGGGAGGGAGACGAGATACCCACCTGGAAAAACGCTTGTTTGAAATGGCTCTGTTGCCACTCCAAGGACTCCAGTTCAAGCACCAATCCCTTGGGGTGCAGGCTGAACTCCACCCTGATGGCGACTTTTATCTCAAAGGTAAGGTGACCAATGCCTTAGAAAATCCTGCCGTAGCTGGTTCCTTTGCTTTCTCTCAAGTCGTCTATGCTGCACCGGGACTGGACTATTCGAGTAATCCTGACTTAGCTGAGTACGTTGTCTTCCAAACCCCCACCCCAGGTTACGAAACCCGAAGGATTGATATCTCGGATTTTGCCGACCTACCTAGTTTCCCCACCTGGTCCTTTACTGCTGCCAATGTTCCTATCAATGGACTCCTTCGTATTCCCCAGGGAACAGGTCCGTTTCCCCTCTGCCTAATTGTCCACGGCAACCATTCCCCCCAGGAAAACTCTACACCGGGCTATATTTACTTGTTAGAGTTACTGGCTTCCCACGGGATTATCGCTGGGAGCGTAGATTGTAACTTCCTTAACGGCTTCAACTTCGGCGAAAATGATGGTCGGGCAATTGTCCACCTTGAACATGTGAAGCAGTTTCAAATTTGGAACCAGCAGAGTGGACACCCATTGTTCGGCAAAGTCGATTTGTCCGATGTGATGATTGCAGGACATTCTCGGGGAGGGGAAGGAGTTGGACATGCTAGCTATTTCAATAGGTTGAATTCCGTTGTCCCAGAACCCGGAGATCCTCCCGTACCCCTGGATGGCTCTGTCGGATTGGGTCCCTATGATTTCAATCTCAAAGCAGTAGTCGCCATTGCACCCACAGAGAACCAGTATCAGCCTGTAGGTGGTCGGGTGATTATCAAGGACAACTATATCATCCTGCACGGGAGTCGGGATGGAGATGTCTGGGATTTTCAAGGCTACCAAACTTACGACCGAGCGCATCCCATCGATCTGGGCAATCCCACACAAGAAGCTGAAGGCTTCAAAGCCCTACTCTGGATTTACGGTGCTAACCACAACTTCTTTAATTCAGTATGGGCACAAGACGATAATCCTTTCCTCTCGCGCTCTGAACAAGAGAATGTTGCCAAAGTCTATTTTTCAGCCATTGCTCAGGGAATATTGTTGCGGCGATCGCAATACCTCAACCTGCTTAAAGATTTTCAGTTGAGCCAGCACACAGGTTGGATTCCTAATACCATCCGCTTGGTCAGTCAATATCAGGATCAACAACGTCTGTTCATCGCCCATTACGAAGAAGATAGCATCTTAACGACCCCCTCGCCACCAGTCAACGCAAGTATTGATACCTCCAATATCACCGCGCTAGAGTTGTCATTTAACCAAGGGTCAAGCGGCAATCTTTATCAGCAGACACAAGGACTTAAGGCTGACTGGGATGTTTCCGGCAATAAATATGTGATTAACATCAATTCCGGGGGTTTACCAACTGGGAAATTACACCTGCTAGCTCTGCGCACGGGACAGTCCAACGACTCAAAAAACCTGATTGATAAGCTCCAGAATTTTACCATTACCCTCAGTGATGGAACCCATTCCTATTCAGTCAAAGCCGCAAACATTGCACCCTTACCTTATCCGGCAGATATTAGGTTTCCTAGGGGAATTCGCCGTTCAGTGATGCAAACCCTGCGCATTCCCCTGCGTCTTTTTGTCGAACAAGGGGTAGATGTTTATAACATCCGTCAAATTATCTTTCTCTTCGACGAGCCAATTATCAGTACAACTACCTATGGTGGCTCGTTATATTTCGATGAAATCCAACTTAGTCATTAGTTCAGGAGGGACAAAATGTCTCTGGAAATTGTTTTGACCAACATTCAGTTACTGCTTGCTCGTCCTGAAATGGCAGATTTACGCAAAATCCATTATTATGCAGCCCAAAGAGGGGCTGAAGTTGAAGAAGTTTCTTACATCGTCAAACTATATACCCAAACTCCACCCGTTTATAACAGCATGGGAGTGGAACTGTATGTAGGTAACCAGCAGATACAGAAATATTCTCAATTTAAGAACGGCATCTACTTCAAGGTGAACGACCCTCAGCAACTATCAACCTTACAAGGAGAAGAAGTGCGTTTCCGCAGACCTGGAGACGAAGAATTTATCAACACTGGAGTCAGGTTACCTGCTGAAGAAACCATCAATCGCAGTTTAAGAACAGCAGACGTAACTCAACTTCCTACTCAACAAGAAGTACTGCGGGAGTGAGCTAATTTATAAGCTTGTGATGGAAGAAACCTGACATCATATCTTGCACTTATCCGTATAAACCACAAAAAACTAAAAAGCTAGACAATAAAGCTACATCCCTTTACTTGGCTTTTATCGCACTTATTAGGGTTTTGGTATTAATACTAAGTGATTAAAATACATCAGTTTTTCTAGGTGCAAGATATGAAGATCCCAGGAGGGGAAAGGCTTTTTTTTGGCTAGATTTTATCGTCGAATTCAGGTTGCAAATTATTTAGAAATTTATCGAAATATGTGATTTTCGCTTCAAATTTTTTTGCAATAACTACTTAGAGATACAATAGTAGGTGTAGTAAGAGTCACTCATTAATTAATTCTGTCGGCGGAACTCTTCGGTGGTGCCTTGGTCGCAGATTTATCAGCACGAAGGAGATGTTGCTGGCGATTAACACGGATTATGACCAGCCCAAAGCGGCTTGGGTGACGATTGGCAACGAACTGTATAAGGCAGGGAATATTTTGAAATGCATCTACTCGACGGATGCCACGCAGATGGGTAAAACGGTGACGGTGGAAGCACGGAATGGGAAAGCACTGTTGATGACCGTACCTCCTGTAGGGTTTCTGTTTTTTGGATAGCTCAAAGGTTTTTAAGGACAATTACTCCTGTCCCGCTAGAAGATTACCGAATTGAGTAAAACGGGAAAGAGTGCGAAGAGGGGGAGAAATTTTTATAGGTATAGGAGTTACGCACTGTACAAATTAGCCATAATGTGGATTACACAATTCGGTCGTTTCACGCGCTTTGCATAACCCTAATTCACTCGCTTTCTTGGCTGTCTTAAGTGCTATCAACGGCTGAGGTAACCAAATGTCGTATAGTACTTA
>JAAUYD010210533.1_pt1 | contig 27816 bp, 22 predicted proteins | sample 7278101 | NCBI WGS metagenome assembly JAAUYD01 (sample SAMN14350128, study PRJNA611818) | marine sediment metagenome | isolation source: surface marine sediment (0.6m) | place: French Polynesia: Moorea | collected 2018-08
AAAAGAATTATTCTTTGTGTACTTTTCCGTCTGGTAAACAATATAATGCCGATCTTTGCGCTTCATATAATATCGGGGCAAGGTATTGGTATTCTGTCTTAATTGGTGATCAGTATTTCTCTAAGGTATTTGTTAGCCAAAGTTCTACAAATACGCTGCGGACACCAGTTTGCTTAGGGACACTTAGAAGTCTAAAAACTTCTGGGTGCCAATGAATCCCCAACTAAATCACAGATTATAGTTGGGGTGTGTTCAATTATCTATAGCATTACGCATTATGGTTAGGAGATTTACAAAATTGCAAAACCTAGTAGGCCGATGCACTGCCCACCTTACAGTAATGTCATAATCTATCTTTGTTATTATAGTCAACCCGCTATTTTTGTTTACCAATTTACCGGCTCGTAGTAAAGGTCAGTGGTCAAAATAATTTTATCAACGATAAAGCCATCTTCACGCATCCACAGGTTAAAAGTTTGAATTCCAGTTTCCGTGACTTCAATGGTTGCTCTGACTGTATCCATGGTATCGTTTGACCATCCATAGGTATGATCAAAACCAGAAATGCGATCAGAGGTCGTTGAACCTTGGCCATTGAGTCCGGCGTGGATTGAATTACTACTCCAGACACTACTACCTCCAGCTTTCCCTAAAATCCAAACGTAATGGGTTCCGATTTGACTAAAGTTGATCTGGTAGTCGAGACGAGGACTAGAGGACTCATAACCTGTATTATAGTTGGTTCCATTATCAACGACAGCTTGTAAAGCTTGATCCCCCGAAGCGGAATTATCATTAACTATAACCCATTGATGGAGTTCATCAGGGGAAATGGTATGATGATAGTTTTCTGCTTCGATGCTGACTAACCCAAGTCCGTCGTTACTTTGTTCAAATACAGTGGGTTGGGGGGGTTGAGTGGCATCATAATTAGGGTCAGTGGTTAAAATAATTTTATCAACGATAAAGCCATCTTCACGCATCCACAGGTTAAAGGTTTGCATTCCAGTTTGGCTGACTTCAATGGTTGCTCTGACTGTATCCATTGTATCGTTTGACCATCCATAGGTATGATCAAAACCAGAAATGCGATCAGAGGTCGTTAACCCTTGGCCATTAAGTCCAGCGTGAATGGAATTACTACTTGCCACATCACTCCCTCCCGCTTTTCCTAAAATCCAAACGTAATGGGTTCCAGTTTGGCTAAAGTTGATCTGGTAGTCGAGACGAGGACTAGAGGACTCATAACCTGTATTATAGTTGGTTCCATTATCAACGACAGCTTGTAAAGCTTGACCCCCCGAAGCGGAATTATCATTGACTATAACCCATTGATGTAAACTACTAGGGGATGTGTGATGGTGGAACTGTTCGGCTTCAACAGTAACTAAGCCTTGGCCTTGATTACTCTGCTCAAACACCGCGTTAATATTGACACTGAAACTGTCAATAATACCTCCAACTACTCCATAACCGTTAATATCTTCTACTTGGTTAGAACCTAACGTCAGGGTGTAAATGCCATTATCGCTCATATCCCAAGTTCCTCCAGGAACATTGAGGGAATAAGTTGCGATCGCTGCTGTCCCATTCCCTATGACTTTAACATCATTCAGGGTAGCATTGGCACTAAATCCATTATCTCCCGTTACCACTAAGTCGTTATTATCCAGACTATTGACATCAATAGCAACGTTATCGGTATAAGTGACTTGGAAAGTGTAGTTAGTGTCCCCTGGCTGAGTGATAGTATTTAGCTCAACATGGGCCACAGGTGCAATAGTATCCCCACCAATTTGAGTGCGATATAAGCCACCTCCCGTGGTTCCTATGACCACTGTACCAGATTGGTCGGGTTTGAATTGTATATTTTTGACCCGTAACATAGGAAGTCCTTCATTAAACTGTTCCCAACTGTTCCCTCCGTCTTCTGATAACCAAACTCCCGTCGCTTCGGAGACAGAGAGAAAGGGATCTTGATCAGTAGCTGCTAAAATTCGATTAGGGTTACGAGGATCGATCGCAATATCTGCTGCTAATCTAAAAGGGGTTGAACCGTCGGTATTATTATTTGTTAATTGGGTCCAAATTCCTTGATCATACTGCCAAATTCCTCGCTTATTATAACCATCTCGTTTACGATTAACGGCATAAAAGGTATCGTGATCCACAATCTCAATACGGGTGATTCCTCTGGGGTCTAAATTCGACCCGGTTACGAGATCATAATTGTTGCCATTAACATCAGAAGATTGATATAAACCGCTTGCTGTTCCTACATAAATTTGGAAGGTTTCAGCTGTGTAATCTGGGGCTAATTCATAGACATTTCCTGTAGTAGTTAGTTTCTGTGTCCAGCTTTGACCAGCATCATTAGAAAAGAATAATTTTTCATCCCAAATGACCCAAACTTTGTTAGTTTCTGTGGGATGAGCAACAATTCGACTGGCAGTTCCTGACGTTATAGGACTGCCTTGATTTTGCCAAGTTTGACCCCCATCGAAAGAAACATAAACCCCCTTACTACTATCGGTTGAATATTGCCCGACAACTCCATAAATAACTTGTTCTTCTACAGCAGTATTGGTAAAAGAAACATCAATTAATCCTTCAAAATCAGACATTCCATTAAACCGTTGAGATCCCGACCATTCCCAACTATTCAAATCATCTCGACTTATCCATTTTCCTGAGTCCATGGCTGCAATAAATGATTGATTGGTATGGAAATGATCCCAGCGAAAATTACGAACAACTAACCCTGAATAGCCATTCCCTCGCCAATGATTTTCAGTGATTTCTGTACTCGATACATCTGTCCAACTATTGCCTAAATCCTCGCTTAACCAGATTCCTTCTCCTGTACCTCCTATAATTTTTTGAGCATTATTGGGGTCAATCGCAAAAGCCCTAAAATACTTGTTTTGCATGGAATAAGCACTATTATCATACCCTTCGAGTTTATTCCAGGTGACTCCTCCATCTTCACTGATATAATTTCCTGCTTTACTCCATTCTCCAACAAAGGCAATATTAGGGTCACTATCAGCAAACTGAATTTGATCGAAATAGGTTTGACTAATATTACTGGTATTTAAACCGCTATTAACCGTAGAAAAAGTGTTGCCCCCATCTGTAGATCGATAAATTCCTTGGCCATTAACAGTGATTAATAAGGTATTAGATTCCGTTGCATGAGTGGTTAAAGATTGTTTATCTCCTGTGGGCAAACTCAGCCCAACTTGAGACCAACTTTGTCCCCCATTAATACTCCTAAATAACCCTTCATCTGTGGTAGCAAAGAGTTGGTTAAAATTATTGGCAGAAAAATCAACATCATAAATATTGTTTTCAATACCTGAGCCAATTTGTGATAAAAATTTCCAGTTTTCTCCATTGTCTAAACTTTGATAAACTTCTCCTAAATAACTCTCCGAAGCTTGATCAATACGTTGATGACCTGTAAAAGCTAATAAATGATTGCTATCATTAGGATTAATCAAAATTTCTTGAATAGGAGCTACATATTGACCCCATTGAAAATTAGGAAGACCATTGCGTTTTTCGATCCAAGTTTGTCCTTGATCAAGGGATAAATAAGGTCCCGATTTTGTCGCTAACCAAATCTTATTGGACTCGTTAGGATCAAAGGTAATTTCTTCAATTTCCCAACTCTTTAATCCTTCACCCCCTAACCAACTCTTTCCTCCATCATGGGAGTAAGCAACCCCTAACATATCACCCCCAGCAATGATAATATCAGAGTCGTGGGGACTAATGGCAAAAGAGGTTAACCAACCCCCAACTCCTGGTTCATAAAGGGGTTTCCAACCGTCATCTATGGGGCTAATTTCTGATGCTACAGGTTGGGTTTCATCGATTCCCGTGAGGGGATCTAAAAAAGGGTTGCTTTCATCAAATTGTACAGAATCTTCATGACTAAAATCTTGAAAAGTTTCAAGAGAATTTTCTCTATTTTTTTGTGTTTTAGAATCTATTTTTTGTGTTTCTAAATAGTCATCGATATCGATTGCTGTTAAGTGATTATTGTTCTGATACTCTAAGGAAAAGGGATCTTCCGTAAAACTACTATTATGAAAATTTAAAATGTCTTGTGACTTGGGAGAAATTACAGGTGTTTCGGTTAACATTTTCAGATTCAATATTATTATAAATAGCCACAAAAATCCTATAAACCAAGTTATTAAGAGGCTAAAATCCTCCCCAAAAGAAGTAAAATTTAACAATCTTGATTTATTAAAAAGATTTTTATTTGTGAAAATAGCTATAGGTGCAATACTTTTATCGTATTTTTTTGTCTTAAAAAATGCCAACAGTAAAAGCACTGATATCTAACTAATTTTTATAGTTTTTTATTCTTTATCAATACAATTTCGTAAATATTTAAAATCATCAATTATTGAATTAATAGAAAATAATTAAGAGAATTCCCTGAAATAAAAAATATTTTATTTTGAGCTTTTTTGATACTCAGTAATAATATGGTATGATTCAACTTGACAATTTATCAGTTATTTCCTATCAATCTTTTAAGATCAACAAGTATGAAAAAACCTAGTTTAACCATTTGCTATCAATTTAACCCTTGGAATAGTAGTATTGGTGGTATTCAAACCATTATTCGATCATTTCTTAAATATGCCCCAGAAGCGTTTGAAGTAAAGTTAATTGGAACTGGAAATGAGCGTGAAAAAATTGGGCGTTGGGAAGAAAAAGAATTTGTCGGAAAAATCATTAAGTTTATGCCCTTATTTTATTTACCCAATGATGATGTTCGGGGATTAATTCCTACAAGTATTAAATACACAACAGCTTTGTGGGGAAAAATTTTTACCTCTGATTTTTTTCATTTTCATCGTCTTGAACCAACTCTAATGACCAAGAATTGGCAAGGAGAAAAAACTTTATTTCTTCATAACGATATTCGTCAACAAATGGACAATAAAACAAACAAAAAAGCCATTCTTTGGCAATACTTTCCTTGGGCATATTTTACTTTAGAAAAAACCGTGATCCCACAATTTGACCAAATTTTATCTTGTAATAGTGAAACTACCCAATTCTATCAAGAACAATACCCGACACTGGCCAGTAAAATTATGACCATTAAAAATGCAGTAGATGGAAATATTTTTTCTCCTTTAACTCCCCAACAAAAAAAACAACAAAGACAACAATTGGCCCAAGAGCTTAACCTACCTTTAACTACCCAGTTTCTCCTATTTGCTGGACGACTACACCCCCAAAAAGATCCCTTATTATTAATTCGTTCCCTACAAGCTTTAAATAATACCAATGTCCACCTTCTCATTGCAGGAGAAGGTGAATTAACCCCCCAAGTAAAAGCAGAAATTAATCAATGTCAACTCAATCAACAAGTGACCTTACTGGGTTCTGTTAACCAAGATAAACTAGCCACCTTACAACGAATAGCCAGTGCTTTTGTCCTTACCAGTGTTTACGAAGGGTTGCCCATAGTTGTCCTCGAAGCTTTATCCTCTGGAACCCCTGTCATTACCACATCTTGCGGGGAAACCCCTAAACTCCTGACCCCAAACAGTGGCCTTGTTTGTGAAACCAGAACACCAGAAGCGATGGCCCAAAGTTGGCGCAAAGTGTTATCAAACCCTGATGATTATCCCAGTGATGCTTGTGTTAAGACAGCCCATCCTTATCAAGCAAAAACGGTAATTACCGAAGTTTATCAACAGATGTGGACTCGCTGGCAGCAAAAATTACAGGAAAACACGGGCAGCGCAAAGCTCCCATCTTTCAAGTGGGAGATGTAGCGCAACAGTAGGTGCGCTTTCCAATGGCGAGGGAACCTCGCCTTGGATCACACCTCAAAATGCTTTCGGAGACGTTCTATCGGGGTCAATTTCTGATTGGCTAGATAAGAGTCTGTGAGGAAAGAATCTCCTGATTTTAGCGTAGCGGAATCAGGAGAGTGTCAAGGCAAAACTAACACAAGTTATACATGAAAGATAACATCCAGCTCTTAATTCTTGGTTAGAATGAAACTCTAAATAGGTTATTAAGGAAATTTACTTAAGAGATTATTGGGATAATATTCATGAGTAAAGGTAGGATAGCGGTTATTGGTGTGAAGGGTTTGCCAGCTCAACAGGGGGGAATCGAACGTTATTGCCAACAAGTCTATCCAAAAATTGTCCAGCAAGGCTATGAAGTAGATTTATATGCTCGATCGAGTTACACTCACTTATGGAATAAAATTAGTTACTCTCAAGGTGTCAGGATTATTTCCCTACCTTCTTTATCCCTTAAAGGAGGTGATGCTCTGATTAACTCTCTGTTAGGGATGATAATTGCTATTTTTGGCAATTATGACATCATCCATATTCATGCCCTAGGTCCTGCTTTATGGTGTTGGCTGGGTAAATTATTCACTAATGCTAAAATTATCGTCACTTGTCATGGATTAGATTGGCAACGGGCAAAATGGGGGAAACTGTCCTCTCGTATCATTCGTTTCGGGGAAAAAATGGCCGTTATCTGGGCTGATGATATCATTGTGGTTTCTCAATCCCTTGGGCAATATTTTCAGCAAACCTATAACCAACCTACTCATTATATTCCCACTGCTCCTAGTCCTTATCTTCCTTATGATTCACAACAAGTCTATTTAAAATCTTTATCATTAGAACCGAAAAAATATATTTTGTTTTTAGGTAGATTAGTTCCTGAAAAACGCCCTGATTTGCTAATTCAAGCCTTTCAAGCTTTACAACCTAAAGGCTGGAAACTGGTATTAGCAGGAAGCCATAGTGATACAGAAGATTATTATCTCCAATTAAAACAAGCTGCTAAAGGCAATCCTAATATTTGTTTTACAGGAGAAATTAAAGGGAGATTGTTATCAGAAATTGTAGGAGAAGCTGGTTTATTTGTTTTACCCTCTGATTTGGAAGGATTACCCCTGGTGTTGCTAGAAGCGATGCAAGAAGGAGTCCCTGTGGTTGCCAGCAATATTGCCCCCCATCGACAATTAATTGGACATAATCGAGGGTTATTGTTTAAAAAAGGCAACCTTAATTCTTGTGTTAACTGTTTACAGATAGCTCTTAATTCTCCTGAAAAGTTAGAAGAAATATCGAAAAATGCACAAAATTACGTTAGACAATATCATAATTGGCCTGATATTGTTTCTCAGCATCTCTCCATTTATCAATCGCTAGAAAGGTTAAATCACAATACTGCTTGGTTAAAGCCAAAATTTCTGTTGTGGCTGAACTTCCCCCATACAAATCTACGCTAAAGTTGACGCTCTACCATGACAATTTTTGATTTAACGGCTGAAACTAAGCTAAACATCAAACCCCATTAGCTTCGGCTAAGTCTCTAATAAGAGAAAAAAAAGAAAACAGATAAGTAAAGCCAAAACCCATTGGGTGAGGACCTATTGAAAAGTAGATGTTGTCAACATCTCGTATTGGCCAACAAATCTTTCTGGTTTGAGTTGTTTGATAATTTCGTGAAGCAAATGTGGTAGATCATAGGGATAACGGCTAGTCATCAAATTCCCGTCCACTACAACTGACTGGTCAATTACTGTAGCACCAGCATTTTCTAAATCTTTCATCACATTCCAGAAAGATGTTGCCTTTTTCCCCTTAAGCAGTTCGGCATTTACTAACACTAATGGTCCGTGGCAGATAGCAGCTACTGGTTTACCGGCTTTGTACATATTACTAGCAATCCGTAGAGCGTCTTTATCTACCCGTAAGTTATCAGGATTCCAGGCTCCACCAGCTATCAATAGTGCATCATAATCATCCGCTTGGACTTCATTCAGATAGCGATCAATTTCAGCCCATCCAGCATTTTCCATAAAACGAACAGTTAGAATATGTGTTTCACGTATGGGTGGATATTCTACACCTAGATTACGAGGTAATGGTTGATAGGATGGAGAGATTAAATGTGTTGTTGCCCCAAGATCACGGAAATACTGTAGTGGAATAGTTATTTCTAATTCTTCCACACCGTCAGTTGCCATCACTGCGATTTTTTGCCCTTTCAGTAGATTAGGATTCCGTTCAGCATAAAGAAAGTCCCTAAGTTCTCGATTTTCTTTCTCGTTACTTGCCAACAATAGAGCAGTATTCAGTTTAGGAACATGAGAGGGAGCATGATACAGTTCAAGGGTTTCTAAAATCGAATCAATAGTCATGTTCTTGTCTCCTTATTACTCTCTTGAAAATTAAGACTTTATATCACCTCAATTATCCTACACAAAACCCAAAAGAATAAGATACTTGTAATACTTCTAGATAAATATTGATTTATTGTAATGTGATTTCTAGTAGCCACCATTATTCTAACATTAAGAAAAGTGGTGGGAAAACGAGGATCGAAAGATTAAATAATGCCTTATAAATAACACTTCTAGAGAGGTACGCTAACATAAGGTTATACTGCGCTAACAGTTAGCGTGGCAGGATGTGACAACAATAGGGATCAACGGCTGTTGATCCCTACTAAAATAGGTATAAAGGGTGAGATTAAGAAGCCGTGGAAGCTGTAGGACGACGACGACGATAGACTTTACGGTTGGTGGTGGGTTCAGGCCTGCTAGGTGGACTGTCTGGGGTTTGTAGCATAAAGATGACTAAAGGATAGCTGCGTAATTCCCGTTTGACCAATCTTTGTAAGGTGTTTTCAATTTCTTCTTGTAAGTAAGACCAGTCAACCTCTCTACTGCGATCGCTGGAGGCAAATTCATCCCAACGGTTCTCTAAAATATTCTCGATCGCCCGAATAATCAGTTGTTTGAGTAAAGACGGTTCGACTTTGCTGACGACACCCCGTAAGTCAACTTGAGGAGGTGTCATTAATTTTCCTTCCCAACTAATGGGGGCAGCCACCGTCACCACCCCATCTTGGGCCAGTTGTTGGCGATCTTGCATCACGTGTTCATGAACCACACCGGCTTGATCCACTAATTCGATCCCTGAGGGGACTTTACCTGCCACGGCAATACTTTGTTCGGAAACTTCCACAATGTCACCGTTGTTGATAATAACGATGTTCTCTGCGGGGACTCCCATTTTATAAGCTGTCTCCGCGTGTTTAACGAGCATTCGGTGTTCTCCATGCACAGGAACAAAGAATTTAGGTCGAGTTAAGGCTAACATCAGTTTATGGTCTTCTTGGCAACCATGACCAGAAACATGAATCCCATGTTGACGGCCATAAATGACCTTGGCCCCTTGCATCATCAGGCGATCAATTGTATTGACGACGGAAATGGTGTTCCCTGGAATGGGGTTAGCAGAAAAGACAATGGTATCCCCTGGACGGACTTTCAGATGACGGTGTGACCCTCTGGAAATGCGGGTTAAAGCTGCTAGGGGTTCCCCTTGTGACCCGGTGGTTAAAATTAAGACTTGCTCATCGGGTAAGTTATTGGCCGCTTTGAGGGAAATAAAGATATCCTCAGGACATTTAATATAACCTAATTCCCTAGCATGGGCGATGACATTTAACATGGAACGTCCCACCACCGCTACTTTCCGCTTATGTTTTTGCGCCAATTGTAAGATAATATTGACCCGATGCACCGAAGAGGCGAAGGTGGTGATCATTAACCGTGCTTCCGCTTGGGCAATAATGCGATCTAAGTTAGGATAGACTGAACTTTCTGAGGGGGTACTTCCAGAAACTTCAGCATTGGTTGAATCACTCAGTAAGCAGAGGACTCCTTTTTCCCCATGTTCCGCTAATTTTTGGAAGTCGAAATATTCTCCATCTACGGGGGTATGATCAACTTTAAAGTCTCCCGTGTGGATGACAACCCCTAAAGGTGTATGAATGGCTAATGTGAAGCTATCGGCAATAGAATGGGTGTTGCGGATGAATTCGACTAAAAAGGAAGGGCTAACCCTGACCATTTCCCTGGGACTGACGGTTTGTAATTTTGTGCGATCGCTGACCCCTGCTTCGTCTAATTTATCTCTGAGTAAGGCTATGGCTAATTTGGGTCCATAAATCTTGGGAATGTCAAATTGCTTCAAATGATAGGGAATACCCCCAATATGATCCTCATGACCGTGAGTCGCAATCATTCCTTTAATTTTATGACGGTTTTCTCGTAGATAGGTCATGTCAGGCAGGACAATATTGACTCCGTGCATTTCATCGGTGGGAAAGGCAATACCAGCGTCTATGAGAATAATCTCGTCATTGTACTCTAATATGCAAGTGTTTTTGCCGATTTCGTGAAGTCCCCCCAAGGGGATAATTTTTAGGCTAGGTTGTTGTTTAGTTTGACTCATTTTCCTCCTTAATCATTAAGTGGTTTGTTCGTGATTCTAGTTTGTGAAAAAAGCTGAAATTTTTAATAATAAAAACTCTCAAGAACAACTAACGAGTTGTTTGCTCAGACTGTTCTGCTGATTAAATCATTATTTATATCAATTTTATTCGGTTTATTTACTTACTATCAACGATAATTCTTCTAAGACCAATTTAACCTCTTGTTTCAATGTTTGAGAAATGTCTACCAAGGGTAATCTTACCCCTCCTACTTCCCACCCTTGCAAGTTTAAAGCTGCTTTGATGGGGATAGGGTTAGTGGTACAAAATAAGACTTTAAATAAGGAAAAAAGTTTCACATTAATTTCACTTGCTTGACTGCCTTGCTGATTATTATAAGCTTTAATCATTTCTTGTATTTGTAAGCCGACTAAATGACTGGCAACACTAACAACGCCTACACCTCCTACGGTTAATAATGGTAACGTTAAAAAGTCATCTCCTGCATAAATCAAAAAAGAACTATCAGTCATTCGACGAATTCTACAAGCTTGTTCTAAATTTCCACTAGCTTCTTTTATAGCAACAATGTTATCAATTTCTGCTAGTTTAGCGACGGTTTCTGGGAACATATTTTGCCCAGTACGCCCAGGTATATTATACAACATTATGGGAAAATCGCCTACCGTTTCAGCAATTTTTTTGAAATGTTCGTATAATCCTTCTTGGGGAGGTTTATTATAGTAAGGAACCACTTGCAGGGAACCATCTAAGCCCATTTTTGCTGCTTGTTGGGTCATTTCAATGGCCTGTTTAGTTGAATTTCCTCCTGTTCCTGCTAATACTTTAGCCTTATTTCCGACCGCTTTTTTAACCACTTTAAACAATTGGCATTTTTCTGACCAACTCAGGGTAGGAGACTCTCCTGTCGTCCCACAAACTAATAATCCATCACTCCCATTATTAACTAAATGAATGGCTAATTTTTCTGCCATTTCATAGTTAACATTTCCTTCTTTATCGAATGGTGTTACCATTGCGGTAATCACCTTGCCAAAAGTTTGCTCACTCATTCCCTTGTTTATCAGTTACAGGTTTAGTTTATCCCTCATTTAGCTTAAGAGTTTTTATTAAACTTTTAAGGGTGATTGGGTTTTATTTAACCAACTTTTTTCCATTAATAATTCAGCAATTTGCACGGCATTTAAAGCTGCACCTTTACGAATTTGATCCCCACAAATCCATAATTCCAAACCATTGGCATGAGAAATATCTTGACGAATTCTTCCCACGAGAACATCATCTTTTCCTGAAGCATCTATAGGCATAGGAAAGTAATTTTTCTGCCAATCTTCCAACAGTTGAACTCCTGGAGAGTTAGCAATAATTTCTCTTGCTTGAGTCACAGAAAAGGGTTCTTTAAATTCCAGGTTAATGGCTTCTGAATGGGCCCGCAATACAGGAACTCTAACACAGGTTGCTGTAATTTTTAAATGGGGTTCATTGAATATTTTACGGGTTTCATTGACCATTTTTATCTCTTCTTCACAGTACCCTGCCTCTGTTAAGGGAGAATTATGGGGAAAGAGGTTGAAAGCGAGGGGATAGGGTAAAATTTCTGCTTTAGGGCTTTCCCCGTTTAAAATGGCCTGGGATTGAATTTTCACTTCTTCCATTGCCCTGGCCCCGGCCCCACTGGCAGATTGGTAAGTAGACACTATGATGCGTTCAATAGGTTGAACTTGGTGTAATGGGTAAATAGCCACTGCCATGAGAATGGTAGTACAGTTAGGATTAGCAATAATTCCTTGATGGTTAGCGGCTGCTTCTGGATTAATTTCTGGCACAATGAGAGGAACCTCTGGGTTCATGCGAAAGGCACTGGAGTTGTCCACCATTACTGCCCCAGACTCGACAATGGTTTGCGCCCAAGCTTTGGAGGTAGAACCCCCCGCAGAAGCCAATACTATGTCAATGTCTTGAAAAGCCTTTGTGTCCACTGCCTCAACTTTGATGGTTTTTCCCTTAAACTTAAGGGGAGTTTCGGCCGAACGAGGAGAAGCCAAGAGTTTGAGGTTGTTGAGAGGAAAGTTACGGCTTTCTAACAATTCTAGCAACTCGGTGCCGACGGCTCCTGTTGCTCCTAGTATAGCGACATTGACTGGCTTGGACAATCGAGTGTTCCTCCCGAATCTGTAGAGTTTTCTATCTTACCATTAGTTTAAGATTTTTTTCCTTTAATTACCACCAATTGGGGGGGGCATTGCCCCCCCATTTTTCTTTATGACTTAACCTTATGTTTATGATACGCCCCAATCAATTCCTTAAACAACAACTTAACCAATTTATCCCCTACTCTCGCTTTTCCCCATTGTTTCAGTGAGTTATTACCTGGGTAATCAGGGTCAATCTTTCCCTCTTCAGTTAACTTGGCTTGGATATCATTAAGATAGCGATTGTACAATTCCTTGACTCGTAGTTTCGGGTTCTTTGGTGGTGACAGGGCCATGGTACGCTTAGCCCACAAATACAACTGAATCCTTGCTAGAACCGAACCCGTTACGATGTGTCCCTTTTTCTTCCCAGATTCCCAGGGTTTAACCGCTTTCCCTAAGCAAGCATGGAAGCGATTAGGCCCGACTCGCTTAGTCATAGGTTTCCCACTTTTCCCGAACTTCCGAGGCTTAATTTTCCTCAACTCCCTACCATTAGTATCTAAGAACTGCTCAAAGGGATAAATCTGACAAAGGATGATTATGCGATCGTAAACACCAAGGTTAAAACAATCAAAAGCTTCACCATAAAACTCATATTTAGGATTAGTTAAAAACTCTTGAAAAGCTTTTCTAATCTCAATCCGACGCTGTTTAAGTAGACAAATTGGTCCAAATGGCCGGCCAATCTCGTTCGCCTATGCTGGTGACGCTGCCGAGGAAGATGGTGCCAGCATTTTCCTCGATGTTGAGCGTATGAAAGAAAGTGTCAACTTTCAGCAGTTAACCAGAGGTCATGCCTACCCATTGTTCTACGATACATTATTCGATGATCTGCGAATGGCAATGACAGATGAAGTAATTACTACTCGTGCTAATGGAGACGATGTTTGGTCTGCTGACGCAACCAACACTGGAGTGACTTACTCTGGACGGGATTCATTAGAGCTTATTCCCCCCATATTTCCCAAATTATGGAGGCGGTTAAATTCCTACAGCATGGATTCAGATGTTGGAAATCCAAATGATCTTAGAGAATTCATAGAGTATTTGAACTCCCTTCGCGAAGAGCGAATTTTGATTATTCCCGAACAACGAATCACTGGATTTGATAATATTTTAGAAGTTAACGGGAATGTAATCAGAATGATACCTCTGCCCGAAGACATAATTATCATATCCAGATAGGCAACTGTTTGAGACTCAAGTCTTGTTCCTTGCCAGAACAACTAAACATCGGTATGAGAGGATTTTTGGATAGTGGCAATGGCAATGTATTGACTTTCCATCAAAAATATTCCTTGGGCAAACTTTACCCCCCAATAACCCCCAGGACGACGATCAATAACAATCCCTTCATCTCCAATATCTAAAAGATCAGCCGGACGTAACATCGGCATGGGATCGGCGGTTTTGAGATAGGGGGGTTTACTCACTAAACATACTTTGCTACCCACAGCAATTGGTTGTTCATTCATTGCTTTAAAACGTCCTCTAACAATCCGCCACAAGCATCTAATAATAAGTTAATCACATGATCAAACCCCGCTTCTCCTCCGTAATAGGGATCGGGTACTTCTTTGTCTCTGTATTGAGTGGCAAACTCACACATTAAACGCACTTTGTCATGATAAAGCTTATCGGGATCAAGTTGTAAAATATCTCGATAGTTGGAACGATCCATGGCTAAAATCAAGTCAAACTTTTCAAAATCAGATCGCTCAAACTGTCTCGCTTGTCCGATCAATTTTATCCCCCGACGGCCAGCGGCCCCTTGCATTCGTCTATCAGGAGAAGCCCCAATATGATAACTCGATGTTCCGGCAGAATCACAGATAATCTTACCTTCTAACCCTCTTTGTTGGATTAAATAGTTCATAATATTTTCTGCAGAGGGAGAACGGCAAATGTTACCCAAACAGACAAATAGTAATTTATACGCCATAAATTTTACAAATGATGGTTAAACTAGAGAATCAGTAAATTTACAGTGGAACCCTTAAACATCCCCGGTGGATTGTTGATCCTATTCAATGCTAAGGTTTGACCAATAATTTTGTAAACCTATTTTTACAGAGGAACAATTTAATGCTGAAATTACCAAAAAAAACACGCTCTTACGGTTCTTATTACAAGAGTTCTTACTATAATAAGGGAAAAACATTCCCTAAAATATCTTTACTGGGTATTATTATCGCTTTACCTGTGTTAATCATTCTCTCAGAATTTCTGGCCCAAGCTTATTTAGGGATGACGGGAAAAGGAGACACCAGTAAAGGGACTTCTCCCTTGATAGAAGCCTATAAGTTACAGTTTCGCACAGCCACGGATAAACCCATCGAAGGCTTGAAAAATCAGGGTAAGTTGGTGATGCAACGGAGTTCAACGACCGGTTATGAATTCGTCAGTCCCCAAAAAAGCGAATTTTTCTCTATCAATGAACAGGGGTTACGGGATAATGATCCGGTTCCTTTGGCGAAACCTAAAAATGAGATTCGCATCTTTGTCTTAGGAGGTTCCACAGCTTTTGGACAGTTAAACCCCAACAATAACAGTACCATTACTCATCAATTAGAAGCCCGTCTGCAACAACGGGTTAAACAACAAAAAAGTTCCCCCTCAACCTATCGTCCTGATGTCTTTCCCTTTTTTGTTCCTTCGCGACAAAAATTGATGCAGTTACCTCCTAAAATTCGGGAAGGAAATTATCGGGTGATTAATGCTGCGGTTCCTGGTTATACTTCGGGTAATCAATTATCTCAATTAACCCTAAAAATTCTGCCTTATCAACCGGATTTAATTGTGGTCTTAGATGGTTATGGAGATTTAATGTTACCCAGTAGTCACTCACAAAGCGATGTTCCTCATATTGATGAATTTTTGGCCGATGCTAAGGGACATTTTCAGAATTCTTTAAATTTTTCCGCCGATGAATGGATACAAAATATAGGGTTAGTCAGAACCTATAATTCTTTTACGAATCCTAACAAAAATGCTCGCCCTGCGGTGGATACTAGCTTGGCAATTAATACGGATGGTAAGGCTTTAAAGCATTATTTACCTGATAATAAAGATGAATTAAAACGTCGGGTGGATCGTTATCGAGAAAATCATAAACGGTTAATTCAGATGTCTGCTAAATTGGGTATTCCCGTGGTTCTTGCCATTCAACCTGAAATTACTTCTCGTCCTATTGAAAAGCTTTCTTCTGATGAAAAAGCTATCCGCGATCGCTTAGGAAAAGAATACCTTGAGGCGTTTCCTACAGCTTATAAAGAGTTTGTTAAGGCAACTCAACAGTTAGGCAATGCTTATCCTAAAAATGTCAAAGTTTTGAATTTCTATCAAAGTAATTCTAATTTTCCTACTCCTATGTTTACTGATACTGTCCACTTAAACGAAAAGTCTAATACTGTGTTAGCAGAAACCCTTTATCATTCCATTACCGCTTGGGAAAAAATTCAAATTATTCCCCAACATTTCTATTTGAAAAATTAATTATGAGAAAAAGGTAAGTAGGAAGTTTTAGACTTAAAACACTCCCTGAGACTTCCTCATACCTCCAAATTGTAAGCAATAGCAGATTATTCCTAACTCTGTTTTTTAGAGAAGATTAAATTCCGTTGAAACAATCATGAAAAGAAGACAATTATTGGTCAATTATTTTCACATATTCATTATAATTCTATTAGTTATAGGTATCTGTTTTCGGTTTAGTAATCTAGGGGCAAAAGTTTACTGGAACGATGAAACTGCAACTTCATTTGCTATCTCTGGCTACACTCCTCAGGAATTATATGATGGTGTACAGAAAAAAATAACGACACCTGAGCAAATTTTGAAATATTACACTGTTAATTCAGAAAAAACCTCAGGTGATATGATTAGTTATCTATACAAAGAAGATGTACACCCACCCTTTTATTTTATCCTAGCACGATTTTGGAGTCAGTTGTTTGGCAGTTCTCCAGAAGCAATTCGCGCTTTATCGGCAGTGATTAGCTTAATTATATTTCCTTCTATTTATTGGCTATGTCAAGAATTATTTAATACTTCTTCTGTTGGTTGGATGGCAATGGGGATCATAGCTGTTTCTCCATTCCACGTTATTTATGCTCAAGAAGCACGAATGTACAGTTTATGGATCGTAGAAATCTTATTATCTAGTGCTTTATTATTAAGGGCAATACGACTCAATAAAAAAGAAAGTTGGCTATTTTATGGGCTGATACTAACCATTAGTTTATATACTTATTTAGCTAATATTTTTATTGCCATAGCCCAAGGAATATATATGTTGCTTATTGAGGGCTTTAAACTTAGCAAACGATTTTTATCTTATCTCATTACATCGTTAATTGCTATCTTGATATTTATACCTTGGTTGTTAGTTGTTGCGACTAATCTATCCTCCTTTAAAAGTTCTTCAAATTGGGTTAATGCTAGTTATAGTTTTAAGTTATATATTTCTATGTTTACTCAAAATTTTGTAAGTGTATTTATGGATTTCTGGTATTTCCGTTTGTGGTATCCTGATTCCAATTTTCCTCATATTCCCTGGGCAAGATTTTTGATTCCATTTACCCTATTAATAGTAGCATATTCCTTCTATTTCTTAGTTCGTAAAACATCGTGGTGGGTATGGTCATTTGTTTTATTATTGTGTCTAATAAACATTGGAACGACAATACTGCCAGATCTAATGTCTGGTGGTATTAGAGGGATAGTACCTCGTTATCTTATACCTTTGTTTATTGGGGTTGAAATATCTGTTGCCTATCTTCTTGCTATGAAGACTCATGAAATATCGACTAAAACCTGGCAATCACAATTATGGCGGTTAATCACTGTTATTCTCATAACAGGAGGAGTTGTCTCTTGTTTACTAAATTCTCCAACCCCTGGTTCTCTACATAAACGGACTCCCGGTGAACAAGTTCCTCCTATTGTTAATTATATTAATCAAAAAACCAATCCTATCCTTGTTGTTGCAACTCCCATGCACTATTTAATGCCTTTAGTTTATCGACTTGATTCAGATGTAAAAATCATCATAGATTACACTTTAGATACTAATAATCTTTCTGAGATTCAGTCAAGCTTTAGTAGTGTGTTTCTCTTAGAAAGTGATCAACATAAGTTTGTTAACTTAGATAAACAGCCTCTCTTAGAGAAAGAGTTAATTTTTCAAGGAGATACTTTATTTCTATCTCAAATGAAATAGCTATCAATTAGTAACCCTTAACATAATAATCGAACCGTTTTTTAGTTATTAAGAGCTTCTTTCCTTTCTTGATAAGCAGAATAAACTCCTTTAACGTTATACCAATTGAGAAAAATTCGAGCAATTTCTAGGGCTAATTGGGGCTTTCCTTGATTAATTAACCATTGTAAAATCGGGGCAAGAGTACGCTCGTTTAAAGTGCCTCCTAAGGATAAAATTCCCCATAAAATACGATGAAATAAGGTCATTTGAATCATCAAACGCACTTCAAAGGTTGGGTGTTTTTGATAAAATAAAACCCCCATTCTTCCTCGTTGAATTTCTTTATCAATTAGGTTAGGAATTTGTGCTAAACTGAAGGGAGGATGCCAATGATAGCCGACAGCTTCAGGACATTTAATTAAGGTGAGTCCTAGCTGTTTTAATCTTACTCCTAGTTCTAAATCTTCCCATCCATAGAGTTGAAAACGGGTATCAAATAACCCTGCTTTTTCTAACCATTTTCGAGGGATAGCTACATTTCCAGTAGCAAAATAAGCAGCCGAAAAATCCGTTATTTTGTAGGGTTCTGAAGTTGGTTGTTCAAAGTTACAAGTATTAATAACGGCCCCATAAGTAAAAAAGCGATCGCTACCTAGTTTTTTTTCTCCCTTAACCAAAGCATTAGCATGGTATTGTAAAAAGGTTTCAGTGACCACTAAATCGCTATCAATAAAGATAATTATATCACCTTTTGCCTTATTTACCCCTAAATTTCTGGCTGCTGATGGGCCATTATGATCTTGAGAAAAGGAGCGAACATGGGGAAAATCTTGTTTATTTTCCTTTAACCATTCTAATGTTCCATCCGTCGAGCCATCATCTACTAAAACCACTTCATAATCACTAATTTTATCATCATTTAATTGTTGTTTTTCTAAAGCCTTCAGACATTTTTCTAAAATCGGTTGACGATTGTAAGTAGGAATGACAACACTTATAAACACAGCTTTTATAATCAAGAACTAGAGTAGGATAATTGTTTTTAGTTTAGCGCATTTGTTGCAGAATTTGGCGAATGGTTTGGGCATCTTCTGCTGTAGGTAAAATAGATAAGTATAATTGTAAATCTGCCGTTGCTTTTTCCCATTGTCGTAATTGATAATATAATAAGCCGCGATCGCGGATTTCCAGAGGATGATTAGGAAATAATTGCAACAATAGTTCTATAATTCTCAACATTTTAGGGTATTCTTGACGATTAAGATAAATATATTTTAAATTAGTCAACATTCTCCCTAAAATTTGTTGATTACTCACAGGGGTTAAAAAATGAGGTTCTAAAGTGACGGGTTGTTGATAAATTTCCTGTAATTTTATCTCACAATCTTCTTTAAATAAAATCTCTCCTTGGTTGAAAACATCGACAAAAATCCCTACATTTTCAAACTCAGGACGAATGATAAAATGTCCTGGCATTCCAATACCAACCATAGGAAAATCAAGACGTTTTGCTATTTCTAAGTATATAACAGATAAGGTAATAGGAATCCCTGTTTTTTTGTCAATAACTTCATTCAAATAACTATTACTAGGATCATAATAATTGCTAGTATTACCTTGAAATCCTAACTCTTGAAACAAATATTGATTGATGATTTTTATAACTTTCAGAGGATATAATTGTTGAGATAAATTATCTTTTATTCTCTGAGCGATTATATCTAAAGTTGTTAAATAGTCTTGTATTTTTAGTTTAGGATATTCATATTTTGCATAAATCAAAGCTGCTTTTGCTAGACTTATTTGCTGATCAGGCTTATTTATTTCTTGAAAAAAAGATTGCATACAAAATTAATACTTTTAGTGACTATATCATATTTATCTATAGATTAACAATAGAAGCATTTACTCATCAATATAAAAGCGATAAAATAGATATTTGTTTTCAAAATCATGTTGATCTTGGACATGATGAATAATTTTCTTACTCTAATAATAAATATTCTCTCTGTCCTTTATTATCTAAAAACTGTTTTTTTCCATAATCTTGTGCTTCTTTTTGTTGTCCTATAGTAAAACTTTTATCTTTAATAAACAGTTTATTTTTAAAGATTAAACCAGGTAAATGTTGGGTTGTATCTTTTTGATGCTGAACTAAGTTACAATACTTGACCTGTTTATGATCTAGGATTTTCATCAATGTTCCCTTTTATCTTATCCTTAATTTTTTCTGTAATAAACTTTGTGGTTAAAAAAAGAACCCATAGGTACACTTACCCTATAAGTTGATACTGATGATAATGGTAATTGACTCTATGTTAACTTGTCAACTAAGTCATTTCAGAAAAAAAAGTTTAAGGGAAGTAATTGTTTCAAATTACAACAACTCTTGTATCATTAATATTGATATCTGGCATTTTGTTGGAAATTCTCCAGTTAGAAGATAGGATTTTATTTCGATGATCACTGGTCAGTGTTAACGGGTTTTCTTCCCTCTAACAAAAAAAATACTTGACAAACCCCCAACAGGTGCTGTTATAATTACAAAGGCAACATTATTGGGGTGTCGCCAAGTGGTAAGGCAGCGGGTTTTGGTCTCGCCATTCCTAGGTTCGAATCCTAGCACCCCAGTTATAGAACTAACTTCACTCTATTTCACGAGCAAAGGCCTCACTATTGGACAAAGCGTAAAGCTTTACCCCTGATCTCTGTATTCAATTTTCCTCTTTCATAAACAATATTTCCTCCAACAATGGTAATAACAGGCCATCCCGTTAGATTCCATCCTTCAAAGGGAGTCCAAGCACATTTTGTTTGTAATTCTTCCCGTAAAACGGGACAATAATTATCTAAATCAACTAACACTAAATCCGCATCATACCCAGGTTTAATTAACCCTTTATTGGGAATTTTATAAGCTTCTGCTGGTTTAGTAGACATCCAATGAGACACTTGAGAAACACTACATTTTCCTGCCATTGCTTGGGTTAACATTAAAGGTAAAGAAGTCTCGACTCCAGGCATCCCTGAAGGAGAGTTAGGATAGCCTTTAGCCTTTTCTTCTAAGGTATGGGGGGCGTGATCCGTAGCAATAAAATCAATCACTCCATCGAGTAAAGCTTGCCATAGAATTTGATTATTGTCAGGGGATCGTAACGGAGGATTCATCTGTGCCAATGTGCCAATTTTTTCATAAGCTTCTGTGTTTAATAATAAATGTTGGGGCGTTACTTCTGCTGTTACCCAACTTGGCTTATTCTCCCTTAAAAATTGTGCTTCTATTCCTGTAGAAAGATGTAAAATATGTAAACGTCTTTGATACTTTCTAGAGAGTTTGACAGCTAATTTTGTGGCATTCAAAGCCACGATTTCATCTTGAATCTGAGAGTGAATAGCCGGATCGGTAATACCAGCAAATTCTTGACGACGTTGTAAAATTCTGGCTTGATCTTCTGCATGAACCGCAATTAAGCGATCGCCTTGAGCAAAAATAGGTTCAATTTGTGCTGCTTGAGACACCAATAAAGCCCCATGAGACGATCCCATAAAAATTTTAATGCCACAAACCGGATTAGCCGTTAATAAATCAGGTAAATTTTCAGCAGTCGCCCCGATAAAAAATCCATAATTCACTAAGCATTTTTGAGAAGCTAAGTGCAACTTTTGGTCTATTGCAGCCTGAGTGGTGGTTAAAGGGCGCGTATTAGGCATTTCCAGGAAAGAAGTGACTCCCCCCTTCGCACAAGCACAACTCGCCGTAAATAGGTCTTCTTTGTACTCTAAACCAGGTTCTCGAAAATGCACTTGAGGATCAATGACCCCTGGTAACAAAGTTAATCCGGTAGCGTCTATGATGTTAGTAGCACTCGATACCGTAATTTCTGGGGCAATCTGGACGATTTGCCCTTGTTCGATTAGGATATCTCCTAGGAGAAACTCACCATCAGGTAAGAGAATACGAGGATGACGAATAAGAAGTGGTGTCATTTGCGGAAAAACCCCCTAAAATAAAAACAAGAATACTTTAATTCTCCCATTGACTTGGGTTTGGCTAAACTAAAATCAAATATTCGTTACCTTAAACTCTCAAAATATCGATTCGCTTAACTCCCACAATACCTATATCCTATGACTCGAAGCGTAAAACAAGATAAAAATAAGCATTCTCAACCTCCTAAAAAAGAAAATCCTTGGGTTGAACTAGCCCAAACCGTTGTCACTGCTGTCATTCTCGCCTTTGGTATTCGCACCTTTGTGGCTGAAGCGCGTTATATTCCTTCGTCTTCGATGGAACCCACCCTCGAAATCAACGATCGCCTGATTATCGAAAAATTAAGTTATCATTTCCGAGAACCAGTCAGAGGGGATGTGGTCGTTTTTCACCCCACAGATAGATTGAAAGACGAAGGTTTCCATGAGGCCTTTATTAAGCGTATCATTGGACTACCAGGGGAAACCGTTCAGGTAAAAGAAGGGAAAGTTTATATCAATGGTTCTGAAATTACCGAAAAATATATTGCTGAAGATCCTAACTACGACTATGGACCTAAGGTGGTTCCTGAAGGAGAATATTTAGTATTAGGAGATAATCGTAATAATAGCTTGGATTCTCATTACTGGGGTTTTGTTCCTAAAGATAAGATTATTGGTAAAGCATTCGTCCGTTTTTGGCCATTCAATCGTTTGGGAAGTCTTGATCAACAACCCTTATATCCTGGACAAAATGAGAACCCAGATAGAAGTCAACAGTCTTTACTGCCTCGATATTAATATTAATGGTTAATTGTTGAGAAGGGAGTCGATCTTTGCTCGACTCCCTTTTTTCTGAGCATAACAACGGAGAGGGAGGGATTCGAACCCTCGTTGCCTTGCGACAAAGCAGTTTTCGAGACTGCCGCATTCAACCACTCTGCCACCTCTCCCAGAGACTTTGGGTTTACTCACCATTGCTCATTATAACAGGGTTAGTTTGTTCCACCCTTTTTCATCTAGCTTAGCTCAAACAAACTTCTTCAATTCGTTAGAAAAAATTGACTCTTCTGGTTTAACATATAGGTCAAGATATCTCCTACTCTTAAAATTGTAATTTAGATTTAAAATGAAACTAAAAACTTTAAACTCCCTTTTAATCCTCCAGGACAAAAATCAACGAAGGCAATGGTTTTTATTAGGTTGTCTTCTCCTCTTAGCGGTTAGCCTCTATATTTATAAAATTGATTCCAAAGGTCTATGGATTGATGAATTTATCAGCTTGATTGATGCTGAAAAATTAAGAATGAAAGATGGTAGATTTCTCTACTACCCTCTACTCGCTTTCTGGATGATGTTTAGTCATAGTGATGCTTGGTTACGAGGATTATCGGTTATTTTTGCTCTGGGAAGTGTTGTCTTGCTTTATGAATTAGCCCGTTACTTATTCAATGAAACCACAGGGTTAGTGGCAGCTTTGATGTTGACTCTCTCACCTCTGTTTATCAATCATGCTCAAGAAGTTCGTTACTATACTTTGAGTACCTTTGTTACCCTAGCAGGGACTCTTTGTTTAGCCCATGCTTTAAAACAGCCTGATAATTGGAAAACTAAAGGGGGTTGGGCTATCCTTAGATTTTTAGGGGTTCTTACGGTTCCCTTCAATGCTACTTTAATTGGGGCTGATTTATTGCTGATTGGGGCGAAATTCTTCAGACAGAAGAAAAAGTTACTGGGTTTTGCAACACCCTTTATGGGCTTTATCCTTCTCTGTATTCCTGTTGCTATGGATTTGTTATCAACCGTCACCTCAGGAAAACATCGTTTAATTGGCCCAACTCCTGGAATTACAGATGTATTAAGGCAATTCAGACTTTTAACCGCTTATTCTTATCCGCCTCCACCGCCTTATTTAACTCGGTTGCTGCAAGTTTACATTCTTTTAGTGGTTGCTATCTTGGTTATTGCCATTATTAAGAAACCTCGCACTCAAGAAAGTCTCTGGGTAGCTGCTTGGGGATTTATCCCGTTAACAATCATCTTTGTCTATTCTCACGTCTCTAATTCAATTTGGATTACCCGCTATTTTATGTTTGTTGCCCCTTACCTATTTCTGCTTATGGCGGTAGGCTTTCTGAAAATATGGCGACAATGGCGGGTTATGGCGATAATTATAGCCTTAGTGTATGGTATCGCCGTTAGCACCGGATTGACTCATTACTATAGCTCATCAGAACGCTATATAGGGGCTAGTGGCGATTTTTATCGTGGGGTTGCCCAAACCATTAATGCCGAAGAAAAACCAGGGGATGTAATTATTTGGTCTATTCTTCATGGAACTTCTATACCCCTAAGACATTATCATCGTGGCTCAGCTCCTATTATTGAAAAAATACAAATTCCTCGAGACAGTTTTGATGAGACAACCATAAAAGAATGGCTCCGCACCCTGCCAACCATTGAATCTCGTCTGTGGATTGTTCATCCTAATAAGTCTGAACTTTTCTGCCAACTGCTTCAAGAAAAGTATCAAAACATCACAAACTATGAACAATTTGGTCAATGTAGCGTATCGTTAATAACACCAGAAAGTTAATGATTAAATCATCGTAGCTCTAGCGAAAAGTCATCAACTTTGGTGATTGACTCAATTTTGTTTCAAGTTTATGTTACATTATCAGCAAAATTTTTAAGGAAAACCGATATAAAGTGATGAGCGAAACATTGACATTACTGCCTCACAAAGATAATCACAGTTATACTCAAGTTTACCTTTCTGTGATTGTGCCGATCTTTAATGAAGTTGAGAGTTTACCTGTATTAATTAAAACCATAGCCGATGTTTTGGCAGAGACTCAACTCTCCTATGAAATTATTTGTATCGATGATGGTTCTCAAGATGGCTCTACTGAGTTACTAGAGCAACTAGCTAAAAGTTGTCATGATTTAGTTGCCATTATTTTCCGTCGAAACTACGGTCAAACACCAGCTATGGCAGCAGGATTTGAATATGCTAAAGGCAAAATTATCATTACCTTAGATGGGGATTTACAAAATGACCCTGCTGATATTCCTGAGCTAGTGGCCAAACTCGAAGAAGGTTACGATTTGGTGAGTGGTTGGCGCAAAAACCGCCAAGATGCTCGTTTAACCCGACTCTTACCCTCTAAAATTGCTAACTGGATTATTGGTCGAGTCACTGGCGTTAAATTACATGATTATGGATGTTCATTGAAGGCTTATCGTCGCGAAGTCATCTTAGACATGAATCTTTATGGTGAACTGCATCGCTTTTTACCGGCTCTTGCCTATATTGAAGGGGCAAAAATCACTGAAATCCCAGTTCGTCATCATGCTCGTCGTTATGGAAAAAGTAAATATGGTTTAGGACGAACCTTTCGAGTTGTCATGGATTTACTAACCATCTTTTTCTTGAAAAAGTTTCTTACTCGTCCTATGCACATTTTTGGACTGGGTGGCCTGATTTTATTGATGACAGGACTGTTGATGGGAACTTATTTAACGTTTCTCAAACTCATTCTGGGATTAAGCATTGGTCATCGTCCTTTACTGATTTTAGCAGTGCTTTTAATCCTCACTGGCATCCAATTATTAATTTCTGGATTATTAGCAGAATTGATCATGAGAACTTACCATGAATCACAAAAACGCCCTATTTATCGAGTTCGCCAAGTCGTCAAGTCATCAACTTACACAGATATAAGTGGTTGAACAAAATCGTTTCGCGCAGTCCCCATCTAAAATCTGTGATTTAGATGGGGTGTGTTCAATCTTACTCGGATCAGTTCATTTATTAAGTAATGTTACAATAATGCTGTCATACTGGCTTGACAGCTTGACGGCTCCCCAAAAAATCGCTAGGATAATGATACATACCCGGGTAACCTCAGCTAGAGTGATATGCAAGACAAGCAAAAGGTCACACTATATCTCCCCCCTGGAATTCATCGGCAACTCAAAATTAGAGCCGCCATTGATGAAGATTCAATGTCAGCATTAGTTGAGAGGGCAGTAGATTTTTATCTCAAATACCCAGATAAGGTAGAAGAAGTAGAGTCTGCTGCTTATGGGAAGACACACCAAGTCCATATTTGCCCAGAGTGCGAAGCCGCTATGGTCATGCGGGACGGTAAAATGGTTTCCCTGAAAGATCAGCCTAGTGTCATCACAGATGATTTTTCCCTAGATATAAGGGAAACAGTACCGACCAATGCCGAAACTTCTGGGGAAGAAGCCTTAGTTCCCTGCTAAGTCGCTTAACTATCCAACCATTATCTTAGGTCGATGCCATGAAAGAAGAGCTAAACATACTAATACAAGCTCAATATCCTTTAATATACCTTGTTACCTCAGAAGAACAAAGAGCCGAGCAAGCGATCGCTAAAATTGCCCAAGAATATAGCAAGCATCGGCGGGTCTTTTCTTGGACTGTGACCCACGGAATGGTTGAATACGGAAAGCCAGGAAATACAACTCAACATAATACGGTTCATGCTGAACCAGCTATTAGTTGGGTCATTCGTGAAAAAGAACCAGGGATTTTCATTTTTAAAGATTTGCACCCCTTTATTAGTGATGCCAATGTTACCCGTTCTTTGCGGGATGCCATCATCAGTTTACGGGGAACAGAGAAAACCATCATTTTACTCTCTCCCCTCCAACAGATTCCCATCGAACTCGAAAAAGATATAGTTGTTCTCGATTTTCCTTTTCCAGACCTTAGCGAACTCAATCAAGTTCTATCAGGACAACTTGAGCAAATCAGAAGTAACCGCATTAGCACTGATGCTCGTGAGAAGCTACTGAAAGCTACCCTGGGACTAACGAAGGATGAAGCAGAGAAAGTGTATCGCAAAGCTTATGTCAAAGCGGGTCGTCTCACAGAAAGGGAAGTTGATATCGTTTTATCCGAGAAAAAGCAGCAGATTCGGCGAAATGGAGTTCTAGATTATATCGAAGAAGATGAAACCATCAATTCAGTTGGCGGTTTAGAAGAACTAAAAAAATGGCTTAAACAAAGGTCTGGGGCTTTTACAGAAAGAGCCAGGGAATATGGCTTACCCCAACCCAAGGGAATGTTAATTTTGGGGGTTCCAGGATGCGGAAAATCCCTAATTGCTAAGACCACCTCGCGGTTATGGGGCTTACCCCTACTGCGGTTAGATTTAGGTAGGGTTTATGACTCCGCTGTCGGTCGTTCGGAAGCTAACTTAAGAAACGCCCTAAGAACCGCAGAATCCATTTCCCCTGCTATACTCTTCATTGATGAACTAGACAAAGCCTTTGCTGGTGGTGCAGGGTCAGCCGATTCCGATGGAGGAACCTCAAGCCGAATTTTTGGCTCCTTTTTAACCTGGATGCAGGAAAAAACCTCATCGGTGTTTGTCATGGCTACAGCCAACCGTGTAGAACGGCTACCAGGAGAATTTTTACGCAAAGGAAGATTTGACGAAATTTTCTTCGTGGATTTGCCCAATTTAGAAGAACGGATTGCTATTTTCAACATTCACCTTAGTAAGCGTCGCTCAGACACTTCTCGCTTCAATATTGAGCAACTCGCTAAGGTATCTGATGGATTTTCTGGTGCAGAGATAGAGCAAGCCATCATTGCAGCGATGTATGAGGCGTTTGCTCAAGATAGGGAGTTTAATCAGCTGGATATTATTGCTGCCATTAAATCGACCCTACCCCTATCTCGTACTATGACTGAACAGGTAACAGCCCTACGGGACTGGGCGCGGCAGAGAGCGCGGCCTGCTTCAGCCTCCATCGCTGAATACCAGCGATTGGAGTTCTAACAAGCTTTCACCTGCTCCCAACAGGTGCAAAGGCTAGCCAAGAGCTAGCAGCCTATCGACCGTCGTCCTGATTAGACGGCAAAGATAAACCCTAAATTGTTGTTGTCAACTTCTATTCTACTGGAGGAAATCGAAAATGTCTCACTTTAGCACTCTGCGCACCAAAATCACAGATGCTGAAATTTTAAAGGCTTCTTTACGCGATCTCGGTATTTTTGTGAAGACCGATGCTGATGTAAGAGGTTATAACGGTCAGCGCGTTCGTTCTGATATCGTTGCTGTTCTTGATGGTGAATATGATCTCGGCTGGTCT
>JAAUYD010198427.1_pt1 | contig 27810 bp, 28 predicted proteins | sample 7278101 | NCBI WGS metagenome assembly JAAUYD01 (sample SAMN14350128, study PRJNA611818) | marine sediment metagenome | isolation source: surface marine sediment (0.6m) | place: French Polynesia: Moorea | collected 2018-08
CCGTCTCCCTTGGTTGAAGCAGGAATTGAACAGCAAGCCTGTCTAGGTTTGTCTAGGTTTCATGAAGCAGACTCAATGGGGACGCTCAAAAACAGTTGGTAGCTCAAAAACGGCACTCGCTCTGGGTTCCCTTCAACTCCTTACCATATTTGTTAATATATAGTCAGGGAACTTTTTGAGGTGCTAATAACTATGCCCCCACTAAACATTACACAGAGGAGGGGCAAAGATGATTAGAAAACAAGATTTACAGCGCATTGATGATTATGTTTGGGCTTGAGGAGGTTTCTTATGCTGAACCGAAAAATCGTCCTTCTCGATGGTAGAGGCACAGGCGATGAAGATTTGTCCCCTGTGTTAGACATTATAATGAATGAGCTAGAGGTTAGTGGCGCAGCCGCACAGCTTTTCCCTTTGAGAGAAATTAAAATGGGATCGTGTATTGGCTGCTTTGGTTGCTGGCTAAAAACACCAGGAATCTGTCTGGAACCCGATGCGGGTCGTGACATGGCTCAGGCAGTCGTCCAGAGTGATCTGACCATCTTATTTACTCCCGTTACATTTGGGGGATATTCATCAGAGATTAAGAAGAGTCAAGACCGCTGGCTACCGCTAATTCTCCCTGATTTTGGCATATATCACGGTGAAGTTCATCATCTGCCTCGGTATTCACAGTATCCACGACTGGTGGGAATTGGCATCCAGCGTCAACCGAATAAGGAAGAAGCCAACCTATTCAAGATGTTGGTTGGACGAAATGCCCTCAACTTTTATGCACCCACCTATGCAGCCGAGGTTGTATTAAGTACGGATGCTCCAGACAGAATCCGCCAGCAAATTCAAGCCGTGCTAGTTAGAAATGATAATTTTCCCCTAAGTCAGACCATCAGGGAACTACTGCCCACCACAGAGATGGCTAAGGTTCACCCGCCAATCGAAAGGGTTCCAGGTCGGGCCTTGTTGCTCGTTGGTAGCCCGAAAGTGAAATCTCCTAGCACCTCTGCTGTTTTGGGAGGCTATGTATTAAACCAACTCAAACAGCGAGGTTGGGAGACCGAGTCGTTGACGCTCAGGGGAAACCTCCTCAAAGAACACGGTTTAGCCGAATTTTGCACCGCGATTGACCGAACTAATCTGATCCTCTTGGTTTTCCCACTCTATATTGATTCATTACCATTTCTGGTGATGAAGTCCCTTGAAGTGATGGCTGAACATTTCTCTAATTGCTCTGAGAAGAATCCAAAACGTCTTTTTGCGCTCGCTAACAATGGATTCCCCGAAGCCTATCAAAATGCACTGGCGTTAGCCATCTGTCAAAGGTTTGCCATTGATACCAACATGATTTGGTTGGGGGGTCTGGCCATGGGAGCCGGAGAAGCGTTGTTCGGAGGACTACCCATTGAGGGAACTGAGCGGGCAGGACGACCACCTGTCAAGCATATTATGCAAGCCCTGGATGTCGCGAGTGCGGCTCTAGGGAATGGACAAATTGTTCCACCCGAAGCGACCAAATTGATGGCAAAAACGCCTATTCCCTTTATGCCCTTCAGACTGTGGCAATGGCTGTTTATAAAAATGGCTAACCAGCACTGGCGACCTCTTGCCGCAGCCAATCAGGTTGGGGAGCAAGAACTTTTCGCCCAGCCTTATGCGGAAGTTGAGAAATAAGGCTGTAACCTTTTCTTTATCAGGGGTTGTCTTTTATTCAGCAAACCCTAATTAGTGGGGAAAGAAGCGGGTAACACTTTCAAGGTTTTGGGTTTACCCTTACGAACCACTTCAACTGGTAAGGTTTCCCCGATGGTACTAAGTTCGACTTGTTCTTGTACTTCCACCGCTTTACTGACAGATTTACCCCCCACTTTCAGAATAATATCCCCTGGTTTAAACCCTGCTTTTTCTGCCGGGGAGTCATTAACCACCCGCACCACCAAAACCCCTTTATTGGCAGTCACTTTAAACCCTAATTGTTGATCTTCATTGAGTTCTTTGCGTAATTCTGGGTTAAGGGTGATCATGTGGATACCCAGATAAGGGTGGGCTGCTTTGCCGGTGGTTAATAGCTGATTCGCTACCCGTTGCGCTGTTTCGATGGGGATGGCAAACCCTAACCCTTGAGCATCGGCTCGAATGGCTGTATTAATGCCAATTACTTGACCTTGGGCATTGAGTAGAGGACCCCCAGAGTTGCCAGGGTTAATAGCTGCATCGGTTTGGATAAATCTCACCCGTTTATCAGGGACTCCAACTTCGGAACTAGAACGGCCTAGCGCGCTAATAATCCCCACTGTCACTGTATTATCCAGTCCCAGAGGGTTGCCAATAGCGATCGCCCATTCTCCGGGGTTAAGTTGATCTGCGCTACCAATATCCACCGTTGGCAAATCCGTTGCGTTAATTTTCACCACCGCTACATCCGTCATGGGATCGGTTCCGAGAACAGTTCCTTGATACACTTGACCATCTTTAAGGGTTACTTTTACCTCTTTAGTACCATCCACTACATGAGCATTGGTTAATAACTGCCCATCTGAGGTGAGAATAAACCCCGATCCGGTTCCCCGTTCAACGTGTTCTCTGGGAATGGGCAGATCGTTACCAAAGAAACGACGGAAAAAAGGATGTTCAAAAGTTTCTCCCATTTGCTCAGAAACCTGTCGTGTTGCGTCAATCCGAACTACCGCCGGTCCGACTTTTTGCGCTGCTTGAGCAATAAAGTTTAAATTGGTTTTTGGGGAAGATTTAGCAGGAAAAGGAAAAGGTTTAAGGGTTGTGGGAACCACTGGAGGGGTTTGACTGGCTTCTTGTTGGGGGGTTTCCATCCAATAACGGCTTCCCCAAACTCCGACACTTCCACCTAAAATTAATAGTGCTACATAGACAACGAACTGTTTAATACGCATGATAGTTTATATTATTTGATAATCACAGGGTTCCCTATTCAAAATTATGACAAAGTTTCCTGAAAACAGTTAACTCCTCTGTGTTTATTTTAGCTTTGGCCCCTTGATCTTTGACTATACTTTTACTAGCGATGTTATCTATCCTGTAACTTACAAAAATTTTTATGACTAAGTTTGTCTTTGTAACGGGTGGGGTTGTCTCCAGTATTGGTAAAGGTATTGTGGCCGCTAGTTTAGGCTGTTTATTCAAATCCAGAAATTACTCTGTTTCGATTCTTAAACTTGATCCTTATATTAATGTTGATCCCGGTACCATGAGTCCCTATCAACATGGAGAAGTATTTGTCACCGATGATGGGGCCGAAACGGACTTAGACTTAGGCCATTATGAACGGTTTACGGATACCCCCATGTCTCGTCTCAATAGCGTAACCACTGGATCGATCTATCAAGCAGTGTTAAATAAAGAACGACGAGGGGCCTACATGGGGGGAACGGTGCAAGTCATTCCCCATATTACCAATGAAATTAAAGAACGCATCCATCGTGTTGCCAAAAATACCAATCCTGATATTGTGATCACTGAAATCGGCGGAACCGTTGGGGATATCGAATCGTTGCCCTTTTTAGAGGCCATTCGTCAGTTTCGTAAGGATGTAGGCCGCAATAACGTCATTTATATGCACGTTACCCTTATTCCCTGGATTCCGGCTGCGAGGGAAATGAAAACCAAACCGACTCAACATTCCGTTAAAGAGTTACGATCGATTGGGATTCAACCCGATGTCTTGGTATGTCGTTGCGATCGCCCCCTTAAAGAAGGAATGAAGGAAAAACTTTCAGAGTTTTGTGATGTTCCTGTAGAATCAGTGATTACGGCACAAGATGCTAGTAGCATTTATGAAGTTCCCTTAGTGGTAGAAAAAGAAGGGTTAGCCCAACAAACCCTAGAATTATTACATCTAGAACCCCGTAAACCTGATTTAACCCACTGGCAAACTTTAATCCAAAAAATGCAGGCCCCAAAACGACAAATTGAGATAGCCTTGGTGGGGAAATACGTACAACTGAGCGATGCTTATCTATCGGTGGTAGAATCCTTGGTACATGGAGGTATTGCTACGGATAGTGAGGTTAACCTACAGTGGATTAGCGCGGAAGATATTGAAAATTATGGCGCAGATAAATACTTACATGATGTGAGTGGCATTATTGTTCCTGGAGGGTTTGGTATTCGAGGGGTTGACGGTAAGGTTAAGGCCATTGAATACGCCAGAAGACAAAAAATTCCTTTTCTGGGACTGTGTTTAGGAATGCAATGTGCTGTCATCGAGTGGGGTCGTAATGTTGCCCGTTTAAATAGTGCTAATAGTGCAGAATTTGAACCAGAAACGGCTAATCCTGTGATTAATTTGTTACCTGAACAACAAGATGTGGTGGACTTAGGGGGAACCATGCGTTTAGGACTTTATCCCTGTCGTATTTCTCCTGATACGTTGGCTGCTTCTTTATATCAACAAGAGGTCATTTACGAACGCCACCGCCACCGTTATGAGTTTAATAATGCTTACCGCAATTTATTAGTTGAAACAGGGTATAAAGTAAGTGGAACGTCTCCAGATGGACGCTTAGTTGAGATTATTGAATTGTCAGATCATCCCTTTTTTATTGCCACTCAATTTCATCCTGAATTTCGCTCTCGTCCTAACTGCGCTCATCCTTTATTTTTAGGATTTGTTAAAGCTGCGATTGATCAGACTAAAAGCAGCTAACGACAAGAAAAATGTAGTAGATTTTTCAAGAAACATGGTATTACCCTGACTGTTTCTAATCCTTTGTTTATTTAACATCAGCAAGAACATAAATGTATGATTCTATTTGTAAATTTATTGCTGCCCAATTCCCTGAAGATATGGCAAAATGGTTATTAGGAAAACCCATATCTTTAACTGAGTTAAAGCCATCAGAACTATCTTTAGAACCCATTCGGGCTGATAGTTTAATCTTTTTACAATCGGAGAATTTAATTTTACATATTGAGTTCCAAACGCAACCAGATAAAGCCATTCCTTTACTTAGGGAGGACATAATGAAAGAATCTGTTATTTACCAAGAGATTAAATCTGAAGGAAGACAAGAAGGAAGACAAGAAGGAAGACAAGAAGGGGAAGCTAACCTTGTTATACGTCAACTCAATCGTCGTTTTGGTCAACTTTAGGATAATTTTTTAACTCAAATTAGAGGATTATCGGTTGAACAATTAGAGGATTTAGGAGAAGCTTTATTGGACTTTCAAAGTGAGGAAGATTTACAACAATGGTTCTCTAATTTCTAAAAAAGTTAAAGAATAACTATTTAAGATTGTGGGTTACGGCGCAGATATCAAATGATTAGTTTTTATTCTAAATCATTGTCACGCCTAACCCACCCTACGACTGATCATTAATAACTGCTTTTTTTAACCCTGTGATCGCGTGTAATTGTACCGATTTATTGGGATCATTAGACAGTTTTTTGAGTCCATTGATCGCTGTTTCATCTGCTAACTCTCCCAAAGAAAAGGCTACCGCTTTTTTTATTTTTATTTCTTGACTAATAGGATGATTTGATGATAAGAAATCAATCACAATTTGACTAGCTTGATGTTTAACTACTTCACTTTTTTGGGTTCCTAATAAATTGATTATTATATGACAAATTTCTGAATTTTCAGTCAATAATGCTTGTTGTAAATAAGTTAATGCTTGGGGTGATTCTATCCAAATTAATGCTTTAATTACTGCTTTTTTCAGGTCTAGAGGAGTTGTTTCTTTTTTAAGGATAATAGCTAGTTCTTCTATAGCTTCATCAGTTTTAATACGTCCTAAAGTTAGGGCAGTTTGTTGACAAATTTCTAAATGAATGTCATATAGTAATGGTTTTAAGTGTTGAATAATATTAAATTCTGTTGTTAATTCTGATTGCATTCCTAGGGCAATAATCGCTTCTTTGCGAACCGTAGAAACAGGATCACTTAATGCTTGAATAAAAATAGGAATCAGTTGTTTTTGATGAAAATTTCCCAAATATTCTAAGGCGATCACTCGAATTTGTGGGTTAGAATCGTTAACAACTTTTGATAGAGGTTTAATCGTATCTGAATGTCGAATTTGTGCTAATGCTTTAACAGCTAATAATCTAGAAGATTCATCCTGTTGTAATAATCTTTCTAAACTTTTTATCGCAGAAATTCCCATCTTTCCTAACCCTTCTGCTACTATAGTTAAAAGGTCTTCTTCTTCTGTAGTTTGCAGGATTTGAGTAAAAGAAATAATGACTTTTATATCATTAAACTCAGATAAAATACGGGCAATAAACCAACGATATTGAACCTCAATATTTTCATCTTCTAAAATAACTAATAAAGGGTCAATAATTTTTTCTCCTAGTTTGGGAAATAATTTTGCTACTTCCCAACGTTGTCGAAAATCTCCTGATTTTAACAAGGATAATCCTAAATTTATTAAATCAGACTTTTGGTTTATATTGTGATAAATTGCTGCTTCAAATTCTTGGAATGCTCTATCATTATTCATAAAATTAATCTCTTAATCTATGATAGTAATACTAAATTCATAGTTGATAGGTTTCTTATTTTTTGAGACTATGGTAAATTCATAATAACCACTTTCCATAAGTTCTCCTGACCATTGATGAGTTGAGGAATCTTCTAGTATATTATTCCTTCCTGTAGGAGAATAAATCGATAGCAGTAAATTGCGATCACCTTTTAATTTCACCTCAATTGTTTGGTTAGCATTTAAGTTAGCAACATAAGCTTTTCCTTTGCCAGATTGTAATTTTTCACGCCGTTTAATGGTTCCTTCTTGTTGTAGTTCAATTCCCATTCTTTCGTAATTATCTCCTGCTTGTAATAAACTGATGGTATCCCCAATCATAGCATTCCAAATTTGGCCAATGGGTTTATCAATAAAATTACGATTTTCTTGGTCAGGAAAAGCAGCAAAAAAACGTCCATCTACTAAATCATATAACGCACGACTACTTAAATATAAATTATTAGCTTCTTGCTTCCAAGTTGTTCGTTGAATTTTGGTATAACTGCCGATATTTTGTAATGATTTGGAACTAAGAGATTCTAAAGTATTTAATACCTGACTAGCCGTTTCATCCCATTTATTTCGCCACGAAGCATCCTCTTTTTCGTTGCTTAAAATCTTGTTTCTCTGATTAGGATATTGTTCCCAAAACAGTTCATCTACCACAGCTACAAACCAACTATGATCTAATCCCAACTGACGACGACGGGTGCGTATTTCTGTTTTCCGTTCTAACTCTTGATCACTAATATTAGGGGTTGATGGTTCGGCTGAAAAAACTGATTTAGGTTGACTATTTTCTTGAGCATTTAGGATTTGAGAAATCCATAATTTTCCTGCCCACCATCCCATAGTTCCTGATCCTAAGATTAGCATTAAAAGTAAAAATAACTTACCTAAACAACCAGTAATGGGACTATTTTTGCTGTTGGTTGCTGTCATGTTTGGTTCTGTTTTTTGTTTGGGGGAAAGGGTAACTTTTGGTCGAGAAGTCTGAGGCATTATAGCAGACTTCACCACTAGGGTGGGAGGGGTTATCGGTTGAGGAGGAGACTGGGTCAAATCTTCTATAATTTCTTGTGCTAAAGAATAGCGATCGCCTGGATGTTTGGCCAACATTTTTAGCAAAATATGACTTAAATGAGAACTTATGGCCAAGTCTGGAGGAAAATTCCAGCTTAAACTGTCTCTATCTTGTAGTTCTAGGGGTTCTTTCCCTGTCAACAAAACGCAAGCGGTAGCTGCTAACCCGTATAAATCATTGCTAGCAGTAACGATCCCTTGCTTGATCTGTTCTTGGGGTGCATATCCAGGTTGACCTATTTGTATCATTCTAGTGGTCAATAATTCTGGTTGTTTAAAGTAGGTATTAGCGATAGTCGACAATTGTTTAACACTGCCAAAATCGATCAAAACGGGTAAGTTATCTTCTTGACGACAAATGATATTATCGGGGGTAATATCTCGATGAATAATTCCTTTTTCGTGGAGGTAATGGAGAACAGATAAAACCTCCAATAAAAATTGTCTTATTTCTGTTTCTGTAAATACTTTTTCTTCTTCTAAGCGTTGTTGTAATTTTTGACGATAGGTTAATCCTTCCACATAATCTTGCACTAACAAAAGTTTTGTTTTCTCCTCTTGTTGACAAGAAAATAATTCCCGAAAACGAGGAATTTGAGGGTGATCGATAGTGTAAAGAATTTGTGCCTTACGTTGAAATAACTCTTCTGTTTTTTTGAGGGCTGAATTATCCTGAACATCAGGGGCAAATTCTTGCAAAATGCAAAAATCATTGAAGCGATGACTATCTTGGGCTAAATAGGTTCTTCCTAGTTTTCCTTGACCGAGTTGCTTTAGAATCCTAAAGCGATTATTAATAGTCGTTTGAGGTGGTAGCCCAGTATTCATAACAAAATTCAACAATTTCAACGAATGGTCTTAAATAATTGCTATAATTATAGGCATTTATCATCTCTAAAAACACAAGTCTCACGAGAAAGTGGTAGGGTTGTCTTTGAGCATTGTTAAAATTGATGAAGTTTTTGGGGATAGTAGGCTCGATTTTGTGCTAGTATTCATATGATAAACCATTTAATTGGGTAAGTCTTTTAGGCGAGGAGAAGGAGAAGTAGAAGTTGGTCGTTGAGATTTGATCTCAACTTGATTAGGAACAAACATAAATGTTTTTTCACTGATCCAGAACGTTTGCCCGTCAATGGCGCATGTTCCTCCTGCCATCCAATCTACTACCCTTTGTGCTTTATCTACACTTAGTTGATCCAACACTAAGATAACAACTTTACGAGCTTGTAACAGTTGCAACGCTTCACGAGTTTCTTCAACGGCATTAATTGTTTTAACAACAACCTCTGAGTGAAGATTCTGATTAGCAGACCAATCAAATCTGGGAATACTACTCATTGATTTCGTTTTCATAAGAGACGTATAAAAACTATTAATAGTCTTGATTAGACTTACTAATTAATCGCCTTGTTTGAGACGTTTCATTGATTATTCCTAAAACTCGGCATCAATAGTAAGTTGATAGTTTTAAAAGAGTTTGTTAAAGTTATTGCCTCCTAGTATATCTGAATTATGTAAATAATTAAGTATTATTAGTAACATTTTAAGTTTTCTATCTTTTTATAGCAGTTCTCATGGTTGTGAGGTATAAAGTTTTTCACTGTTAAATTAAGGTGTAACCTTGAGCGTAAGCTCTCAGTGAAGCCTCATGAGTCTAAAAAACAGCGTATAAGAAAGAGAACTTAAGAACTTTGTTGATAATTTAGGAATCTCATAAAAACCTTTCTATGGAAGGTAACACATTTTTTCAACATAGATCATTAAATAACTATAAAGCTTGTTTAAAATGAATTTCTAATGTGATTGATTTTCAAAAGATTTTCTAGCTCTTTAAAAGTCACTCCATAGGCAATGGTGGGTTGATCATAGCCCTTGAGGTTAAGGGTATATTGAGAAAATAGTATTTCAATACTTTTTAATTCTACTGAATAGAGATAAGTTTCTTCTCCGATGGCCACATCTAACCCTAACTCCTTGGTGGCAGACTCTAAGCGAAAAGCTGCGTTAACCGTGTCTCCAATGGCAGTATAGTCTGGGTGATCTCCGCTACCGGTGTTACCCACCATAGAATAGCCAGTATTAATTCCTGCACCAATCTTTAATTCAAAAGGGACTGGATATTCTTCACTTAACTTTTTGGTCATTTGATTGAGATCCTGGACAGCTTGAAAAATCTGTATCACATCAGCTTGAGTCACTTCATTTTCCCCATGAAACCAGATGGCCATCACCGCATCACCAATATATTTATCAACCCAACTTCCGGCGTTACGAATAATCTCCCCTGCTTGACGAAACCAATTACCAATCAAAGATGACAGGATTTGTTCATCTAATTGTCGCGTTAAAGAGGTAAAGTTTCTCATATCCACCACCATCACAGAAGTTAAGCGACGCTCATGTAAAACCATCGTATCTCGATCAACCAACTCTGGAGTAGTGACATCATCGTGATGGCGAACCGGCCCATAAAAAGCAAGATCTGTTTTACCAAAAGTGACTTTATCGCCACTGTGAAGGGTGACGGGAATACCAACACGGCGATCATTAACAAACGTTCCGTTGCGACTGCCTAAATCGATTAACAAAAAATCTCCCGTTTCTGTGGACTGCAAAATGGCATGGTTACGGGAAATACAATGATCTCCAATGGCAAAATCGTTGTCTCTTCCTCGTCCAATGGTCCAATAGTTCTTTCCCACTAAAGGGAAATAGCGTTTACCTTTAGCCGTGTTTAATAATAGATATGGTGTGTTTGCCAGATTATCCACAGACATTCGACCAGTTGGGAGCAGGACAACAATCAAGGGCTGATAGCCTATTACATTGTACCGACTTACGCCAAAGTGGCCGCAACCCAAAATAGACTATCCACTAAGATTGTACTCAATACAGCACCGGCTAATGCCCACCAATGTTGATCTGATTTGTGCATCGCCCATAAACCTATCCCGAAAAGACCATTAGCCAGTACCACCGCCCAACTCATGCCCCAAGGGGTTTGTACTTGCTCTAATGCTGCTTGGAAAATGGGGGTAGCTAAACTGGGGTCAACTTGCATCAGTTGTCGCCAGTGGGGAATTAACCCGGTCAGATAAAAGTAAGCATCGGTGATGGCTGTACCTAACAGTGAACCAACGTAAAAGAAATTACCCACTGGTCCCCATCTTCGCCAGAGACACCACAAGGCGACGGGAACACCAATAGATTCAATGGGAAGATGAATTAAGGGTTCCCAACGAAACCATCCCCAATAGATGGCACCCGCTAACCAACTCCAACTAAACCCAAATAACAAATCTCCCCATAAATGGGTGTTGGGTCGCTTCATCAGGGAAAAGGCTAACCATAACCATCCCCCTGTCATTATAACGCTGATTTCAGGACAAAAACGCACTAGCGGGGCTTCTATGAACACAGGAACGGACACTAAAAAACCCGATGCTAGGAAAGTTAACCAATTTTTGACGGTTTGATTACTAAAAGACCTTTGACCCGCAGAGGGGTTCTCTGAGGAGTTTAAGGGCTGGCTGGTGACTGTGGATGGGGTAGAAATCAACGTTTTGTTAACCTTTATGTAGATTATGAGTTTTTCTTTACTTTACTTAACTTATCGCAAAACTTCTTCTTAGGGTATATTCCCTGGCGATACGGCTCAATTAAGAGAAGTTATCAGCTAAGACAAGGATAAGACTGGGAGACTTGGGAGCTGGGAGTCTTTGGAGACAAGAGAAATGGGAGACTTGGGAGCAAAATAATAATATTCTTTCTAGTTTCCCTCGTCGTCTCACGCTTCCCCCTCATTAATTTTTTAGACACAACCTGCACAGTCTTGTATCCCCATCCCCTGGAGGGGCATATTTACAATACTAACGAAAATTTCTTGATTAGTCAATTCGGACAAGCTCTTGCTGTTAAAGTTTTTGAATTAATTAAGACTTCTCATCATTTTTAGATAATTTTGAATTATGATGAAATATATAAACAAGAAATAATTAAAGAAATTTTGCTACTGTGAATTATGGTTAACCTAAGTCATGTTTTAGATAAGTTTATTCGGTATGAATTTTATTATGAATCTTACGATTGGTCAGAACAACAGAATAAATTAGTTGATGAAAACAATCGATCAAATGAGAATTATCAACAACAAGATCAAAAACTTGAACAATATAATCAAAAAAACAAATTAATTATTACGATAAAAAGATTATTAATGGTGTTATGTGTTTCATCTTTCGTAGTAATTTTGATTTATATCTTGATTTATCCAGATCGGTCAATTCCTTCTATTATTGAAAACACTTTTTTTATAACATTAGGATGGTTTGGCGGAATTTTAGCAGCATCCTTTCAAATTGAACTAGATCAAAAATCTGAACAATATCATCAAAAAAATAAATTAATTATTACGATAAACAGATTATCAATGGTGTTATGTATTTCATCTTTCGTAGTAATTTTGATTTATAGCTTGATTTATCCAGATCGGTCAATTCCTTCTATTATTGAAAACACTTGTTTTATAACATTAGGATGGTTTGGCGGAATTTTAGCAGCATTCTTTGAAATTGAACAAGATCCAGAGAGTAAATCAATCAGTAAAGCTGATGAAATTTTAGATAATACAACTAAAAACTTAGAAGTTTTGCCCAAAAACTTTAACAAATCATCTCCATCACAAACTTTAGAAAACACAGAAATAGATCCACTTTTGAGATTAATTGGATCTCTTGATATAGATAATACTGACTTAGCAGAAAATCATGATTATTATCTCAGACAAGCTTTAGATCAGGAGTTAAAGGGTGACGAATAGTCTATTTGTAGATACTTCTGGTTGGGCAAGTCTATTTATAAAAACTCAAACTTATCATGCACAAGCTGATCAATTCTTTCGTTTAGCTATTCAACAAAATAAAAAAATAGTGACAACAAATTACGTAATCACTGAACTGATTGCTTTACTAAATAGTCCACTCCGAATTCCTCGTTCACGTATTTTTGAAACAGTTGATGCTATCAAAACCGTTTCTTACGTTCATATTCTCCACATTGATAAAGTAACTGATACTGCTGCTTGGGAACTATGCAAGAAACGACCTGATAAAGCCTGGTCATTAGTTGACTGTACGTCTTTTATTTTAATGGAAAAGTGGAATATTTGCGAAGCGTTAACCACTGATCAGCATTTTGAACAAGCAGGTTTTATTCGTTTGTTAACATAATAGATAGAAAGTTAGGGATAAGGTTTATTAATTCTGTACTTCTGTATTTCTAAAAAAAATAGGCGAATCTTATCAAATCGCCTACTTTTGAAAGTATTATTGATGATTAAAACAACTAAATAGCGATACTTTGGGGAATACGAGAAGGCTGTAAATAGACATAAGGAGTTTTGCCTTCTTGTTTCAGTTGTTTGTTCCGTTCTTTTAGTTGAGATTCAATCTCTTTTAACCGTTTCCGAAAGTCCTTAAATGCTTGCTTATCACCCTCTTGTCTGAAGGGGTTAGGTAAGGTTAAAAGACTCTTACTGGTAATAGGAGGAAGAATGGTTAACACTTTAACCAAGACTATTTGTTTAATAGTTTGTTGTCGTCCTGGTAACCATTTTAACAAGACTTTTTCTCGTTCTTCTTCACTCTCAACACTATACAGAGAAGAGAAGGGTTGATACAAAGCAAAAGGCATATTTGCTACCCACGCACCATAATCATACTGTCCAAAGTTGACTGCTGCGTGTTGAGTTGTTGCCAGGAAAATCATTGTGGTGACAATTTCAATCATATCATCAACATTATTGAGCTTTCCAGTTAATTGATCAGCTTGTTCTGGGGGAAGTAAACCCTTAATTGTTCCTGCATTGGGAGAAATCAATTCATTTTTCCAAGCTTGTAATTTGTCATCATTTTCAACAGCTTGGTCATTTTGATAGTGATTTTTAATCACATCAGTAACATATTTTTGGGTTGCATCCCACATTAACAAAGCATCATCTTTATAGTAATAGTTAGGTAAGTCTTGAACGTCGCGGGATTCTAAACTATAGGGTAGGGCTTTTTTATAAAATTCCCAAGGTTCTCCTGTGTAGTCTGTAACTAACCCTTCACCCCAATAAGCGCGACTTAATAATTCATTTGAGCTAGTATAACCTAACGCTCCTGTAGAATCAAAAAATCCCCCTCGTCCTAAGAAAACAGACCGCGCCATATAATTAATGGCTAAATTATGAAAAAAGTGAGGTTTAAGCAGTTGATAAAGAATGTGATCAGGGGATAAGGTTCGGTAGGTACTAACGGCACAAACTTCCATAACTAAATGGGTATCGAGTAAGTGAGCAATAATTCCTTGATAGGCAATATCAGTAGCAGAAACCGCTAACTTAGCTGCTTTCCATTCAACTTTAGATGATTTCGGGGTAAAAATTTCAGGATAGGGATCTTTTTCTTGGTCATATTTTTGCTTAACTTTAATGGCAACAGGTAGTAATTCTTCTTTCTCATTCAGATAAAATAAACACAAAGGAGAAGAAGTATAACGTCCCAATTGATCCTCTTGAGTCGAATCAATAATATCCTCAAAAATTTCGTAATCAACGAGATAAAGTTTACCTTGTTCTAAAGCAGATTTTAAAGAAAAATTATCCCCTAAATACGGCTTTAAATACTCTTCTGTTACAGGAAACTTACTATCAACTGCAATATCTTCTGCTTGACACTTTCTCATCAAAACAGGGTTTAGACCTTGTAAAAATTGGCGACCAAATTCTACATCGTCTTCCCACAGATCAGCAATTAAAGGTTTTGGTAAGACTGGCCATTTAAAAAATTGCAATAAATCTGTTAACTTTTCCCAGTAATCAGTAGGAGCTAAAATTGTGAGTAAGTTTAAATCAGCAACCCCTTTAAAGTCAAGTCCATGTTGAGTTAAATAACCCAAAACATGAAACAGTTGAGTAATAATTAAAATTAAAACAGACTTAAGGGCTGTCAAATCAAACCATAAAATCTTAAAAGCATTAAATCCTTCCCCTTTAGGAAGTCCAACAACATAAGGCGGTGCGCCAGGATAGCGTTCTTTTGGATCAACCCATTGAAACGTATCTTTAGGACTAGTAGACATGGCTTTCTTCTCTCAATTTTTGCATTTTTAGAAACTTTCGCATTTGTAGGAAGAACCTCTAAATTCTTACTACAAGTATCAAGCATCTGATGTCTAGCTAATAAAGAAAGGGTTAATTAGATTTAGATTGTGATCAAGGTTTTATTGATCATATAAATAAGATTAGTAGCTTTTCAAATAGGTGGAGTAATATTAGGATTATCTTCACTACCAAAACTACCATTATGTAAAGTTAGGGAACTATAAAAATTTTTCCTTCTTCATCAGCTTGAGAATCATTAATCCAAGAATGCCATAATACTGCTTTGAATTCAACTTTTATTCGTTAATTTGCCTATACTCACATCTTGAGTAAGCTGGAGAAGGGTTTGATGAGTTTGTGAATAATTCAAAAAGAGGTTAACAAAACGAAAGTTTGCTAACCTCTCATAATAATCAAGAAGTGAGTTATGAATTAATCTTTTATCCTAAAGGATGGAACAAAAGATCAGGATAGAAACGATTGAACTCAATTAAAATCCCTGCGGTAAACGTTAATAAGGCCATAATTAAAACAGGGGCCGTGGATAAAAACTTTGTCAAACCTTCCATGAATTAGTTCTCCAAACAATTAATGATCAATGAAAAAAGTGCAAATCGTGTTTAATTAACGGGGAGATACGGTAATTTCTTTGTCCTTGGCAGTTAATTTGCCAGAGGTCAATTCTCCAACCGCTGCTAAAGGCCACATGAAACCAGTTAACATTTTGCTGATAGCTAAAGGAACATTGATGACGATCTCTTGCATTTCAGCATCTTTTTCATCGCGGATAGCGATTAAATAAGCGCGGCCAACCCAACCGATCCAACCGGCAATATAAAGAAATAGGATACCAGGAATGGTAAAGTCTCCAATATGAGAGAAGTTACCATCTGCGATCAGATGAGGATAGCCTTCAGGTCCACACAATGCTTCTGCATAACGTTCAGCCCGTTTTTGACCCGACTGAGGATCATCGGTGGTATTGAGGAAATTTTTGGATTTTTCCTGGTAAGCAGGGTTTTCACTACAAGGTGTTAAATTATCATAGGTGGCCATTGCAGTGGGAGCAAAGTTAAACCACAGGGTTGCAACGAGAATTAAAGCGAACAATCGTTTCATAAGAGTTGTTTCCTTTTGTTACAAAAGACTAAAGTTTGTTGTACACAAGATAGGAAAAATCAATGGTACATCGATGATATCTTACTCTGAGTTGAAAGTCTGAGTAAAGATAGAGTCGCACAAGTCATTGTTTGTTAACTGAATTGTGGACTTCATCATCATAAGCCCCTTGACTCCCTAGACTAAGGGTTATGTTACAAATTGTTATCGGAGTGAGGAGATCATTCTATTTTTTGGCTCAAGAGTTCAATTCTGGATTCGATACCATACTTTCCATACGAACTTTAAACTTCTGAAAACTTTTTGCGCGATCGCTAATTGCATGAGAAACTTTTTATACAATTTTCTGAGTTGAGCGGTTCTTTGTTGTCCCCTTAAAATCAGGTCAGGACTCGCAGACAATAGTTTATTCAATTGTTGTTCAATATCCGTTAATTGATAGGTAAGCTGCTGTAAAGAAAGATATGATTGCCACAGTTTGACCACTAGATAACAGTTAATACAGGTAATCACTAAGTTGAAGATAATAACAAACAATAGCATTCAATGTTATAATTATGGGTCGTAAGAAAACTTGGGGAATTAGCTCAGTTGGTAGAGTGCTGCGATCGCACCGCAGAGGTCAGGGGTTCGAGTCTCCTATTCTCCATCATAACAGTAAATCTAGTTCCCTATGGACTGGGTTCATCCAAAATAGAAGTGATTAAACTGTAACTGTTTTATTAATAGGAATTGTTTGACCTTCAGCTTTCCATGCTTCTAAATACATTTCAATTACTTCTTCTCCGCTACGAATCGCTTCTGCTTCTTCTCGAGTTTTTCCATGAGTACAAGGCATGATAACCTGTTCAGAAAATTCAGGAATGGTTACTAAGAATAATTGATCTTCTTCTGACCATTGAATAACCATACTATACTGATTCATCATTCTTTATTCTCCCTTGATTGTTGCAATTCAATAAGTAATTTTGTTAGTTGTTTTTCTAAATAGAAACGTACATCATCGCCATCTTTGTCAGAAATTGTTAAATTTTTTAATTTTATCCCAAGTTACAATAAGAAGGCGCATTACACTCACGTCAATGCACCTTACAAAATATGCGATCGCACTAAAAATAAGCAATTACACTTAATTAATATCTTAGAACGGGAGTTCCACCACAATACTGCATATACATGTCAGTTAAATATGCAATACGATTTTGTGCTGCTATAGCTTGATTTAAGTACATTTGCGCCCTATTAGGATCGTTTTGTCTTTGAGCCATACTTTCTGCTCGATCTCGCTGTGCCTCTTTTTGTCTAATTTCAGCTTGAATAGCAGAACAATTAACTTGAGCTAGTGTATTAGACTCATAATAATCGTAGTCTGATGTAGGTATAGCTTGAACAGAAACAGGTAATAGTGTTAAAAATACACCAGCGACAAGAAACGGATTAGACATTATAACTTTACTCCTTTGTATTGCTTTTCTTTTACTTCATCATAGTTACTTATTTTCAATATCAATACTTTAATGAAGTCGAATAAAGACGGGACTTTTCTAAACAATCTTTACAAAAGACGGATTTTAGATGATAATAGCCGATAAAGACTGAAGTATAACCATGAATCCTCAAGATTTAGTTAACTATTTAGATGAGTTAATCTTCTCTTCAACAGGAAAACACATTGATAGTCTACAAGTCGCTATTCTCAAAGGAGTTTTAAACGGTCAAAAATACGCTAACATTGCAGAGGATTATAACTGTAGCAAAGGTCATGTTAAAGATGAAGCTTATAAACTTTGGCAACTTCTATCTGATACTTTAGGAGAAGATATTCATAAGTCTAACTTTCGTGCAACCATTGAGAGAATAATAGGTAAAAATAATTATGGTATTGTTGTTAATAGTAGTCAAGTTGACAGACTAAATTTTTGTCCTAATTCTGCTACTGATATTGAAGAAAACGAAGATATTATTAACGATGATAAAATTATAGAAGAAGCGATAGAAAAGAAAACGAAAAGAGCAATGATTCCTAGATTAGTTAAATTAGGATTAAATGCAGAACAAATTGCAGAAGTATTAGAGTTAAATATTCAAGAAGTTAATAAAATTATAGTTAGTCAAGAATAATATAATGATATGGTAGGCTGATGCACTTCCCACCCTACTTATTTAATATTGATGTTCAGATAATTTATTATACTAGAAAATCATTCAGAGTTCTGAAACATCGCGGATAAATTACGACGACCACTAATTACTCTAAGAATTTCAATATCTTCTCCTAAGATACGATAAAAAATAATATGATCTTTGAAGGATAAACCTCTTAAATCACGATGAATATAACCATAGCTTTTTCCACTTTTAGGAAACAAAACCAATTGTTGACATTTGTTATTAAATTCTTGAAAAAACTTCTCTCCTGCTTCAACATTATAATCAGCAAAGTAATCAGCTATTTGATTAAGATCCTGACTAGCTAGGATATTGATGACATAACGACTCATTGGATATTACTTGTGAATGTTTTGAAAGCGATCTATAATTTGATTAATAAAAGTTTCTCCATCAACAGGAGGACTTTTTTCAGATTCAACAATAGCATCATCTATTTTTTGTCTAATATACTCTATCCATTCTGCGTCAGTTTGTTCGTATTCGTCCAGCAACTGTAAAGCCACTTCAATCACTTCTTCTGGAGAATGATATTTTCCTGTTTGAACTTGACGTTTAATTATATTTTCTTGTTGTTGGGTAAGAGAGATGTTCATTGGTAAAGTATAAATTGATAACATTATTCCATTTTAGCTCATATTTTATCTATGTGAATATAATATTTGAGTCAATTAAGAGGATATTATTGCTCAATTAGAGGAAGAAAATAGACGTTCTCTCCTGTATAAATATCGATTAAATAGAGCCAAGAAACTGTTAAATAATAACGTCAATATTAAGTAAAAGTTGATAATGTAGTTAAACTTATTCATCTAACGTTTCATTACTTTCTTCAATCTCATTTAAGGGTTCAATCTCATTTTCATCTTCTAAAGGTTCACTAGCTATAAGAGGTTGTCGCCTCAGATGAATTTGTCTTAATCGTGGCCCTTCAGAATCAACAATTGTAAACGATAAATTCTCATACTTTAAGGTTTCTCCTTCGGTGGGTATTTTTTGCCACTGATACAATAAAAAGCCTCCTAACGTTTGATATTCATCAGTTAAGGGTAAATTTAAACCTAAAACATTATTTAACTCTTCAAGATTCAATTGCGCTTCTATCAAGAAATTATGCTCATCGATAATTTTTAGGGTGTCTTCTTCTTCAATGATCCCTTCAATATCATTACCTAAAATCTCTCCAATGACATCTTGTAGGGTAATTAAGCCTGATGTTCCTCCAAATTCATCCACCACCATCACCATTTTCAGTTGCGATCGCTGCATCAATGCTAATAATTCATCTAAGGCCATTGATTCTGAGACGAACTTAACTGGTTTGATCCAAGATTGAAACGAAGAAGTTGCGGTTAACTCCCCTTGGGCCAAAGGTTGGGCTAAATCTTTAAAATCAATAATGCCTAAAATATCATCAAGAGAGTCTCCTTTGACGGGATAACGAGAATGTCCCGTTTCTGTCACTTCTTTCAATAACTCTTCAAACGTAGCTGTTTCGGCGATCGCCACTAACTGGGTACGGGGAACCATCACTTCTACAGTCGTAACTGCACCAAATTCAAAAACGTTTTTTAATAAAGCCCGTTCTTGGGCTTCTAAACCAGTAGATTCCCCTTCAGTTGCAATAATTAATTGTAATTCTTCTGGGGTCACTTGACTATAACCCCCATTAGTATTGTATTTAATGCCAACACTCCGTAATAAGTAACGAGTAGACTGATTTAAAATCCAGATGAAAGGGTTAAACACTTGGGCAATCACCCCAATAGAGGGACCTAAAAAACGGGCTAATTGTTCTGAATAGATCAACGCCACTGACTTAGGACACAATTCCCCTAACACAATTTGTAAGTAAGCTAAGGTTAAAAAGGCGATGGGAATGGCAATACTGTGAGATAAACTGTTGGCCAGGAGGGGGGATAACGGTAATTTTGACAATATCTCCATCACCAATTTGGCCATGGTGTTTTCTCCTATCCAACCCAAAGCTAAACTCGACAGGGTAATGCCTAATTGAGTAGTGGAAAGAAGGCGATCAAGACTACGCTGTAACGATTGTACCGTTTGTGCCTGAATATCCCCTGCTTTGACCAACTGACTAACCCGCGATCGCCTTACTGAAACCATGGCAAATTCTGCGGTGACAAAAAAGGCGTTAATGGCTATCAATAATAGAATTGATAAAGCCCGTATTAGAATATCTTGGGTGGTCATATGGATAGTGTGACAATCACAAAGATTATCGAATAACAGGAATTTGGGCGATACTCAGCTTCAGTTTTTGATCAGGATAATCTGTGAGATTTAAGGATAAACTTTGACTATCATCCACTAAAGCTGTAGGAATTCTGACCTTACCTACAAAATTCTCACTGTTGGCGGGTAATTCATCAGGAAGCCCTTCTGTGATCGCACTCAAGGAACGCCCTTGATTATCTTTAACCTCTAAAAAACTATAAAGGAATTTAACTGGACTGGTCCCTTCGTTTTGTAAATTCACTTTTAATGTAATGGTGTTTCCCTCATTGGTTGCTTCGTTTACTTCTAACTTTACCCCTTGATCTTGAACCCCTAAGGGTAAGTTAGCCACCGTTAGAGATGATTCTATGGTTTGAGGGTTATCTTGCGCTAATTGACTGGTTTTGTCTTCAGTATTGCTGCTTTGTTTGTCTTGTTTTTTTTCAGAGGCTGCTGCTTTGTTTTTCTGATGGGTATGGTTGTAAACTTTAATTAAGATGGTTTTTTCATCTATGGGCTTAAATTCAGTGGGTTCAGTGGATTTTTTTGACCCTTCTGCTAGTTTCTTGGTAGGGTTATTTTCTGGTTGACTGACTCCTTTAAGGGCTTCACTTCCCGCTCGATAAGCGATATATGCACTAGCGGTTCCGGCTCCTGATATGACTAATAATAGCAATAAACTCAGCTTTAGTGTTGGATTAATCTTCATTGTAACAAGGGCAAACTATAAAATTTTCTCTCATTATATAGCAGTACAAAAATTAGTTAGGATATTGCTTATATGTTTAATTGTCATTCCGAGGAAGCGAGGAATCTCATGAACGTCCCAACTATAATGGGTAGTCCTACGCACTAGAGAATAGGGACTCTTGCAATAGTAAGTTATAACAAGGTTTAAACAAAAAAATTCTGCCTTTTTTGAGGTTAAATTAGGCAGTAACTTTTTTGATCATTAAAAAGCTTTGTTGGTGAGGAATCTCGAAAAGGCTATTTTCTAGAAGGATACTTCATTTCGGGAAGCTAACTTTTCAACCGTTGCTTGAGTTTCCTGGAGTAACTGCTGCCGAGGATCAGGACTTTGGGTTAAATTAGGAATTAAATTTTTGGCTTGCAGTGTCATGTGTAGTTGTAATTGAGCAACGTAGTCTCCCATATTTTCTCGGGTAACAGACTGATTAACATTAGCCGTTTCCATCATTAACACCATCCTCCTAAGTGGAAAGTCATTTGTTTCACTTGTCTCCATAGAAGTTATCATGACTCGCTCCATCTTGTGGCCAAAGATGTAGATTTTTATACATTTCTCAACATACTGTAACGTTTAACTCACATCTTGCACCTTTCTAAGAAGGTTCTAGATTTTAGGAGTCTCCGAGTCAGGAGAATAAAACTCAAGTTATAAGCTACAGAAACAGCAAAAAACCCCAGTCATACTGAGGTCAAACGGGAGAAATCCAAAATTAGTCAAGCAAGAGATGAATTCTTAGCTAATCACCGCAGAAACAATAACTAAGCTGGTGATAAATAATGCAGCAACAGCCCCTTGAATTAAGTAGCGACGTTGTTGGTAAGGGGCGGGAAATTCAGCGTAGTAAGGCTTGGTTTCAACGGCGTAGGTATTGGTGAGTCCGTTATCAAGTTGGGTGGTGTACATAGGTTGTTGCCTCTGATTGCTCTCTATATAAATTAATGTAACAAATAATGTAACAGTTTGTAAAGAGTGCTTGACAAATTAATTTTAATAGCCTCCATAACGTAAGCTTATTAACAGTTGTCAAAGGAAGCAGAGGGAGATCCAGGAGGCGGGGGAAGATTGATTTACAGTAGGAATTTTAACGTCGAATGATTAAGCGGATTTCATATTAGAATCCTTTTCCAATTTCTAACCTCCTGCCTCGGAGCCTTTCAACTCCTGCCTCCCTCAAAGGGATTTTTTGTGACACTTATCAAAGTGTCCATCATCTCTTGAATCTGAAAAGTGATAATTTTATGCTTGTTGTAAATCGATTATTAATCGGTTTTTTGTGGTGTGAGTGAGTACCTAGAAAAGCACTTGGGGTCGAAACACGGCAAGACTCCCAGGTGCTTTTCTGTTAGGTATTTCTCTTCTTCTTATCAGTTAACTAATCACTCAAAGTTTATTTTATGAAGAAATAAGGCTGATTTCTAATCAACGAGTCACACTACAGTTTACAAGTCTCTGCGCGACAGAACACCAAACCCCAAAATCCTATCCTCTCCACAACAAACCAAACTATCCCCGAATCATCAACCTCTTTCACACCAGTGGGGAGATGTCCTACTGGTGTAGTGTCTTGTAATTCAAAGGTGAGGTCTGAGTAACTTACATAGCTGCCTTCTTTTCTCCAACCGACGCGATCGCAGAATTTTTGCCACACTTCCTTATTATAAACCCTTGTTCCACCAAGTTCATCCACATAGATTTTTTTAAGAACACTGAAGCCAAATTTTCCCTTACTGTAATGTACCCAGAGTTGATCAATAATGCGGAGGTCATCACAAGGGAAGTTATCAATATCTTCAACCCTTAAGTGTCCCTCAGAGACACGGTTAGCTGCTTGAAGCATGACATTAACAGTTTCAAAGTCAGCTTCTTGCCATTTTCCTGCTACGAGGAGGTCATGAAGTTTAGTGTAGTCAACTCCTGTTGTGAGACTTTTGAGAATGGGCAAACCTTTAACTTGACTGGCGAGACTTTCCTCAACCTCCCTCAAACAATTATGCAAGGCAGTGTAATATTCCTTATCCTCCCAACTTATCACCGACTTCATCGCAGAAATCGCCTCTTCCATTCCTTCTGGTGGGGTCACTCCCCGTACTCGTAACCAAGATTGAATCGAAGACTTAACTTGTTCTTTTGCCCAAGATTTATCAGGCAAATATTTAAGACTATTGGCTAAATCTAACGCCAACTCAGGTATCCAAGCAGGGCGTTCATTTTCCACAGCTTGATAAACTTGACGATAGCCTTGCGTAATGCTTTCGAGTAACTGAGGATGATAGCAGTTTTGTATTAACTCTGGAAGCCACTTAGGTAATAAAGGTGGAACATTGTTTTGAATTAGATAGTGGATATCAGCAATAAACCCTGCGACTAAACAATGGCAGTTCGCCAGAAACTGACAAAGATATTTTAAATCCTGTTCGTTAACTTTATAGTTTTTTTGCAAATCTAACTCTTGAAGCTCAAACCCCAGTCGACGATATTCTTCTTCCTGTTCTAAGATTTTGAGATTAGTAACATTATCTTCCCCTAAACGATTAATCTCTTCAGGGGATTTGCCTAATTTTTCCAGCTTGGTTTGTGTTTCTTTCCATTTCAAAGCACGAGATTTTACTGATTCATAAACAATTTCTCGATAGGGTAAATTTGTTATCAGAGATTGATAAGAATATTGTTTTTGTCCTTGTCCCCAATAGGCAAAGCGAAAATGTAGATGATTGCCATCAATAACCGACTCTAAAATTAAAATTGGTTCTGATTTTAACCACCCATGTAAAAGTCCAATTACAGAACCGCCATGATAACGTTTACTATCCCAAGCACCATCTAAAAGTTCAACTGGCCTTTCTATATTATTATGAGAATAATATTTACTGAGAAATTCTCGCAAACCTTGGGCTAATCCTTCTTCAATGTTGGGGAAACTTTTATTGACTGTTCCAAAACTATCATAATCTACTATAGGAGGAATAGGAATAAGACGAAGAGGACTAAAAGTATCATGTTGATGAGCTTTAAGAATACTAGCAGGACGGAGTGTTCTCAGTGGCCAATTTTGAGAAACTTCCCTCAGTTCTTCTAAATATACTTGGGTTTCTCTTTGTTTTTCTAATAATTCTAATTGAGTTTCTCGCTGTTTTTTTGCTAATTCTAATTTAGCTTTTCGATTGTCTTCTGCTAACTTAAACTGAAGTTCTTTCTGCTTTTCAAATTGTTCTCGTTGAAATTTATGATTATTTGATTGTTGCCATTTTTGGAATTCCAACCGCTTGTCTTCTAGTCTTTCTGTTGCTTCTCTGACCAACTGACTATTGATTAAATTGAGAACTACATTAACAATATGAAATCCTATCATTCCAGCAGACATAAATTTTGCCTCCCAAGATTAATTTGACTCAAGCAGTTTTAAAAGGTCAAGCATCAACAAATTTATCGGTAATTAACACCTCCTTGAAAACAAACTCGCGCCAGCTATTACAGTCAGCAATAAATTATCTTGTCTCTACTGATAGTATAATTGCTTATTCAGACTAAAAAATATACTCTTTACATTGATATAAGTTTATCTACTTAACTTAAAGTTTCATACTCTAACTAAACGTGAGTTTAGAACTGTAGTGGATTGTTTTAACTAAAATGGTGGGTTACGAGAGATTGTTATCTTCTTCTTATAAGCTGAATTATAGCCGTCTAACCCACCCTACTTAATGTTTTGTTTAAAGAACTCACTCATAACGGTTTCATTCTTAATGACATTTATTGTAAACTTATGTAAAGTAGAAAATAAAGAAGGAGAGAAATGTCATGTTGCGCCGTCAAATTTTAGCTATATTATTAGCGATCGCTATTATTTTTTGTGGCACTCAAACCCCTGCATTAGCGTTAGGAGGACCACAACTTCCTTTAAATGAACCTGTTCCTAATTTTACCTTACCAACCAATACAGGAGACGGAGAAATTTCTTTATCAGATTATCAAGGACAGTGGGTGGTATTATATTTCTATCCTAAAGATTTTACCCCAGGTTGTACCTTAGAAGCCCGTCGTTTTCAACAAGATTTACCTAAATATGAGGCTCAAAATACTCAAATTTTAGGGGTAAGTGTGGATAATGTTGATTCTCATCGAGAGTTTTGTGATGCGGAGGGTTTGAAGTTTCCTTTATTAGCAGATACCACTGGAGAAGTGAGTAAAACCTATGGATCTTTTTTAACGGGAATGTCTTTACGTCATACTTATTTAATCGATCCTAATGGTATTTTAAAAGAGAGATTTTTAGGGGTTAGACCAGCAATTCATAGTCAAGAAATTTTAGCCCGACTTGATGAATTAAAGGATGACAATTGAAAGTCTTAAAAAGAATGAAGGGAGAACAAACTTTTTAGTAATTGGGAAATATTAAGACAATTTTGTTAATTTACATAACCTATCTTGTTATGATAATAACAGAGAATATCTTATTACCTTAAAACCACAAGTTGAGGAAATGATTAATGTTACAATCTATAAAAACTTATGCGATCGCCCTGATAATGGGGAGTATATTCTCCTTATTCACCAGTTTATGGAGTCAACCAGCATTGGCTTTAACTAATATTAATTTATTCGATGTCTCCTATAAAGATTGTCCTCCAGAATTAGCAGAAGGAAATGTTACCAGTGGGGGGTCAAGCTTGCCGGCTGACTGTTATATTATTACAGGAAAAGCTAAAAATACATCTGGTAAAACGGTTTATGATGCTGATGTATTTGGACGAATTTTAGATGCTAATAATGAACCTGCTTTACAAAATAGAAGTCGTGTGGGTTCTATTGCAGAAGTTCCCCCAGGAGTAAGTGAATTTGAGGTAAGAATTACGGTTCCAGCGAATCAACCTACTCCCTTGAAATTAAAGAAGTTTAAAGCTTCTGGGTTTACTACAAAAGTCACCCCTATTTTTTAAGAAAAAAATGCCCCACCACGACGCGGATGGGGTATTTTTCCTATCATTTAAAATCCTGTCATACTTGACATATATAGGTTATCGATCATCGTAGAAAGAAATTGTAAAGCTAAAATTGCCAAAATAGCAGAAAAATCGATGCCACCTAATGGGGGGATAAAGGAACGAAAAATGTTAAGATAAGGGTCAGTAATGGGACTTAAAAAAGACATGGCATTATAAGCCCATTCAGCGGTTTGAAACCATGATAAAAGAATACGGATAAAGATTAATACCAAATAGATGTTAAGAAATGCGCTGAGGGTTTGAAAAATTAATTGAGTGATGGCAGTATCCATAATGAACGATTTTCCTGATATATCATAGGTCTATTCACTGATCTTATATCAAATTTTGATTAAATGTAACTCATACCAGTTCTCAAAAATAACTAGAGATATCTAGCTTGGGGTGTAGGGTGTGGGAGAGAAAAGACGTGAGCATTTGTACTAAAATACTCAATAAGGGTTTTGAAGGAATTGGTTTTCAATGCAAAGTTCTACCAATCATCTTCCTCTTCTTCTAACACAGCTTCTTGTTGCAGGGGTGGTTGTTTTAGAGGTTGTGTGATTTCTGTGTCTTCTTCCCAACTGTCTGATAAAGGTTGCACAACTTTTGTAATCGCATCTTTAACAAAAGCTTTGAGAAATTCATCTTTTCGACTCAATTGAAACTGTCTTTGTACCACTTCTGTCATTCCTCCATCACCCCAGTCTTGATCCTGACGGAAATATTCTACAAAACTTTTCCCTGCGATACGGCTTAAATAAGCAGCGGTTACGCCTTGAATTACTTTACCCACCACATAGGTTGCTACGTTTAATTGTAAGGCTTTTCCTAACAGATCAATAGCCCCTTTAACAACCCCTAAACTGACTAAAGTTTTCCCTAAAGATAAAGCTAATTCTTTACCGCGATCGCTATTAATTTCACAGCCATAAACTTTGCCTATTTCCATTACCATTTGGGCGTTAACTGCTGCGGTTGCTAACATATCTACCACTGGTAAGGGAGTAACAGCAATTACCCCTGCACTGATCCATTGATAACGCTCAATTATTTTATCACTTTGTCGTTTTCGTTGGCGATCAATGAGTTTTCTTGCTTCTTCTCCTAACCGTTGTGATTGTAATAAAATGTTATCAGCAATTAAGTCTTCTCCTTCTGCTCTTAAAATAGTTGCGAGTCGTTTAATTAAAGGTAAAATATCAGGAGAAGGTTGTATGATTTGCCCAGTTTCTGAGGGAAAAGCTTGGGGACTTGCTGCAACGGAAATTACATCTTGTTTAGGGATAAATGATTGAACTCTTTCTCTGAGTTGTTGCAGAATTTGTGTTTCTTCTTCTTTTGTATAGAGATCGATTTTATTAAAAATTAGAAGCGATCGCTTACCAATATCCACTAAAATTTGTAAGGGTTTATATTCAGATTGTCTTAGATCATTATCAACCACAAATAATAATAAATCCGCTTCAGTTGCTAACTGTCTAGCTAATGTTTCTCTTTCTGTTCCTTCTATTCCGGCTTCGAGAATACCTGGGGTATCAGTAATGAGAATTTCTCTAGATAAACCCTTTAATTTAAGACTATAAGTTTCTCCTATTTTTGTAGTTCCCATTGTTGCTTCTACTTGACCAACTATTTCTCCAAATAAGGCATTAACTAGGGATGTTTTTCCTGCTGAGCCTGTTCCAAAAATCACAACTTTTAATTCTCCTCTGCTCAAAATATCGGAAATTTCTTGAGATCGATTTAATAGGGCTTTTTGAGCGACTTTATCTTGAATTTGTTGTACTTGATTGCGAATTGCTTTTAAATTTTCTTC
>JAAUYD010074131.1_pt1 | contig 27790 bp, 15 predicted proteins | sample 7278101 | NCBI WGS metagenome assembly JAAUYD01 (sample SAMN14350128, study PRJNA611818) | marine sediment metagenome | isolation source: surface marine sediment (0.6m) | place: French Polynesia: Moorea | collected 2018-08
AAATTTCTAAAAATTGGCCATATTGTGACCCTGGTTCTACTGATTTCGTGTTTTCTTTTGAACTGCAGTGATCAGAAAAAGCCTTCCAAAGCGCCGGTTATCAGCAAGAAGATTTCTGCGCCCAACAAACCTGAACCCTCTAAAAAAAGCGATGATGCGAAAACGGACACAGCCGCGAAAATTTCCGAGGCAGCTGATGCAGAAAAACAGATCGCCAGCGTGGAAAAGCGCATTTACGATCCCAAAAAACAGTTAAACCCTTTCATTCCGCTATTTAGAGATGATAACAAACAAAGTTCTGTGGACCAGGAGAACAAAAGCAAGAGAAAAAAACGCGTGCCACAAACACCGCTGGAAAAAATAAGCCTTAATCAGCTGAAGCTGGTTGCGATCGTCCGAACTTCATCTGGGAATAGAGCACTTGTAGAAGATAATACCGGCAAAGGCTTTATTATTAAAAATGGAACATATATTGGCCTCAACTCAGGGATTGTCACGCAGATCAATGCCAGCAGCATGATCGTCGAAGAAGAGATAGAGAACCTTATGGGTGAATTAATTCTTCAAAATACGGAAATAAAACTTCAGAAACCAGCTGGAGAGTAATATGCACAACTTCAGGATCAAATTTTCAGAGAAATGCACACTTGTATTTTGCCTCGGTTTGGCCGTTGTCTTTTTCCTTGCAGGATGTGCCGCCCAACATGCTGATCGCAAAACAAGTGTGACCGGCATTGATCCTTCGCAATCCATGGAAATCACATCTATCGGATTATCTGAAGAATCGGACTCGATCAACGTTGTGATCAGCGGCGCCGAGCCGTTGACATACACCTCAGTCAAACAGCCGCTTCCACTGGGGGTGGTTCTCTATTTTCCAAACACGCGCTTAAACGCTTCGCAAACCGATGTACAGTCGACCGGCAACCCTGTCACCTCTATTCATGCCGGCCAGATCGAGGCCAAAAGCGATACCACGCGCATTGAAATACTGCTGGCCGCGGATGTTCCCTACAATGTGGTCCAAGATGGCAATTCGCTAAAAATCCAATTTCAAAAAGCTGTCACCAGTTCGAAGGACGACAGTGGCATGACGACATCGCCAACCGGTACCGCTCAACAACCGACAGCAGCCCCGGCAGAGACACAATCCGTTGCGAGTGCTCCGTTTACCGCCGTTGAACCGTCAGGCGTCTATCAAGGCACGGGTGCCAAGATTGGCAATGAAAATCAGATATGGGTGAATCGTATCGATTTTCTTGGTGAAAAAGATGGACGGTCCACACTGTCTATCGAAACGACATCCCCAGTCGACTACGATATCCAAAAAGTATCTGATAAACTGCTTGAATTGCGCTTGATGAAGGCCAACATAGCTGACTTCAGACAACGCCCGATGATCACAACACGATTTGAAAGTGCTGTAAATCGGATTATACCCATCCAATTGCCATCCATGAAGGATTTCTCACTATTCTCAATCGAACTTCGGGAACCCGTACCGTACTATGCGGAGCAAACAGGGGGTCTCCTGTTGGTCCACTTCGAGGCATCTTCTGTGCCGCCGGCACCCGCTGATGAGACCAATCTGCCTGCTTGGAAAAAGGCACTCGAGGAAACCATCGGACCGGTTGACGTTGTTTCCACTTACCCCGAAAAAATGCCGACAACCGGCGTCGACCCAGTTGCTGCGGAGGCGATGCCAGCTGAAAAACCCGGTGACAGGCCTTTCAGCCCTCCCGCTGAGATGACATTTGCCACCGACCAGGCCATGGTTTTAAAGAAAAACGTCAAGCAATACACCGGTGAAAAAATCGCCCTGGATTTTTTCCAGACCGATATTAAAAATGTTTTCCGGATTCTTCGGGAAGTCAGCGGAAAAAACTTTGCCATCGACGAGGATGTTAGCGGTAAAGTTACCCTGACGCTCGATAAACCCGTGCCATGGGATCAAGTGATGGACCTGGTGCTGAGAATGAACCAGCTGGGCATGATCGTAGAAGGCGATATCGTCCGGATTGCCACCCTGGCGACCTTAAAACAGGAAAACGATCTTCGAAAAGCGCAAATCGCCTCTCTACAAAAAGAAAAAGAACAGATTAAAGCGCTGGAGCCCTTGGAAACGCGTTATATTCCGGTCAGCTATTCCGATGCAACCACAGAGGTGCTTCCCCATATCGAAACGATTATAACCAAAGACCGCGGGTCTGTTTCTGTGGATGTCAAAAACAATCAGATCATCATCACCGACACTGCAGACAAAATCGCACAGGCGCTGGAAATTACCAAACAGATCGATAAGGTCACATCTCAGGTGATCATTGAAGCCCGAGTGGTTGAAGTCGACGAGGATTATTCCAAAGAACTTGGGTTTCAGTGGAATTTGGGTGTGGGTCCGGTCACACTTAACAATGGCGGATCCCAATATACGACCGACGTCGCCATGAACTATCCGGCAGCGACCAACAATGGCTTTACCCTCAATTATGCCAAAATCGCCGGCACCCCATTTACCCTGGATGCCATTTTGACCGCCCTTGAATCCAACGGAAATGGGAAGATCCTATCAGCGCCCAAAATTGCCACCCTGAACAACAAAAAAGCCAGGATAAAACAAGGACAGGAGATCGGATATCTGGAACGGGATTCAGCAGGCGGCTCTTCCGTGAAATTCAAAGACGTTGACCTTTTGCTTGAAGTGACGCCCCATGTAACGCCAGACAATCGGATTTCCATGGATATCGTCATCCAGAAAAATGATGTCACCGATTTTATTGACGGCGTACCCATTATTGCCACCAACGAGGCACAAACGCAGCTGCTGGTCAATGACGGGGATACGATCGTGATTGGCGGTATTATCAAATCATCGACGACGAAAAAGAAGGAGGCCTTTCCAGGACTGCACAAGATCCCTGTAATGGGCTGGCTGTTCCAAAGCAATTTGGAGGAGGCGCAGAGCAATGAACTGCTGATTTTTATGAACCCGAAGATCGTTCAATTGGAACAGCGCTAGACCATTTGCCGGTAGCAAACAACCAAGAACCATGATCTGTCCATTTTCTTGAAGCGACCACATTTTTGGTAAAATAATGATGGTCGCTTTTTTGTTAAAAATGGCACTGTTGATGCATGATTATTCAGCGATTAGCGAATTTCGGGTTTTTGCCAAAAAATTGAAAGTGGGGAAATGATGATCAATCAGCCGGGTTTATTCAAGTATCTTGGAATCGTTTCAATGGTCGCATTTTTGCTTCTCGGATGCAGTTCCGGCGGCGGTGACGCCACGGGCGGCGGGGGTGGCGGCGCGATCGTCAGCGGCAACGTCACCCAGGGTACGGTGGCGCCCCCTGGCGCGCTGGCTCCGCTGGTGGACATTGGCGATTTGGTGCTCGATGGGGAAAACTGGTATGAGACGCGGGTCATGGCCCTCGGCGAAAATGGCAACGTGGCAGGGCAGACGACAGTAGCTGGCGTTTCGTTTAAAGGAGCCTTTTTATGGGATGGGACGGGCATGACCTATTTGGGGATGCATGGCGACGCAGGCACGCCTTTGGCTCCATTTCCTGTTTACAATCTATACGATACTGATAATTTTAAGCCCTTTATCTACAGCGAGGGCGTGGCCATCGGGCCCAATGGAGATGTTGTCTGCAACTCTACTACCGGTACCAATTGGCCGGATGAAACCGAAAAGCGCGCATTTCACTGGAATGCCGCCACCGGCGTACAGACAGATCTTCCCCCTTATCAATTTCATGCCACTGACACAGAACGGGGGGAGTTTTCTGAAGCCTTTGATATGAACGCGAATTATGTCGTTTTTAACCGGGAAGAAAAGAAAGGCGAAGATATTCTGGCCAATGCATGGCCATTGGGAGGGGCGATTAACGGACCCGGCGTAGGGGGAGCAGATAGTCTTATTTTTGTGGCACAAATTCTCGGTGCCGGAATTGTTGAACCGGTCGGTATAAACAGCAACGATGAAGCCATCACCAACTCGGTTGATTTAACGGTTGTGTTCGATGATATTGTTACCGGTGGATTTGCCGATCTTGGTGCTTTGACAGGACTGGTGACCGTCGGAGCCGCCATCAACGACTCACCAGGCACCGGCCATGTGGCCGGAACAACGGGTGACAAGGCTTTTTTCTGGGACGGCGGTTCGATGGTATCTTGCGGGGACCTCGGTGGGGGCACCAGCGAGGCCACAGATATAAACAATCTCGATGTGGTGATCGGCAACTCGACCACGGCCAGCGGCAACACCCACGCCTTCTCCTGGCAGCTTAACGCCTCCGGCCAGGGGGTGATGACCGACCTGGGCACCCTGGGCGGAGCCAACAGCTGGGCGTTGGACATCAACAACAACGGCCTGATTGTGGGCAATTCGGAAACCGGTGAAACCTACACCGAAGGTGGCGTAACCTACAATGTGGTGCACGCCTGCGCCTGGTATAACAACGTTATCTACGATTTGGGCATACACAGCGATTTTTACGACTATGACCTTGCCAATCCTTTTCCCTTCAGCGAGGCCATCGCCGTGAATGATAACAACCGAATTGCCGGCAACTCATACAGTCCCAATCAACACTACAGAGGCTTCATATTGGATTCGCCGGTCCCCTGACCGGCTGATCTCAGCCTTGATCCTTGTGAACGAAAAATACCCCGCGCCCTTTCGCGGGGTATTTTGTTTCCGAGGTTCAACAATGGTCCGAACACCGTAACCTTAAGAGGAAAATCCGATGCGCGCCGCCTATTATGAGACGTTCGAAGGCCCTGTTGGCATTGAGAACCTGCCCGACCCGATCGCGCCGGAAGGCGGTGTGGTGATTAAGGTTGAAGCCACCGGGCTGTGTTTGAGCGATTGGCACGGCTGGAAGGGGCACGATCCGGATATCCGTCTGCCCCATGTCCCCGGTCACGAAATGGCCGGTGTGGTCCAGGCAACGGGCAAGGGGGTTGACCGGTGGCACCCCGGCGATCGCGTCACCCTGCCGTTTGTCTGCGGTTGCGGGGGATGCCCCCAATGTCTGTCGGGCAACCATCAGGTCTGTGATCATCAGTTCCAACCGGGATTCACCGGGTGGGGATCGTTTGCCGAGTATGTGGCCATCCGCTATGCCAACATCAACCTGGTGCGCCTGCCGGAGTCTATGGATTTCGTCACCGCGGCCAGCCTGGGCTGCCGTTTCGTTACCGCTTTTCGGGCCATCACTGCCCAGGGTCGGGTCGATGCCGGACAATGGGTGGCCGTTTTCGGCTGTGGCGGGGTCGGCCTGTCCGCCATCATGATCGCCAACGCGCTGGGCGCCCAGGTTGTGGCGATTGACATCACCGATGACAAACTGGATTTCGCGCGATCGGTAGGCGCATCGGAGACGGTTAACGCGCGGTCTGTGCGAAATGTGATCGAAGCGGTTCGGGATTGCTCCGGGGGCGGGCCACATGTGTCCATGGATGCCCTGGGAAGCCCCCGAACCTGTTTCGATTCGATTGCCAGCCTGAGAAAAAGGGGAAGACATCTCCAGGTGGGCATTCTCGACACCGAGCATCGCCATTCGGCGGTTCCCATGGATCTGGTGGTTGCCAATGAGCTGGAACTCATAGGCAGCCACGGCATCCAGGCCTTCGAATACGTTCGCCTGCTGGAGATGATTGCCGCCGGCAAGCTCCATCCAGAGCAACTGATTGGGCGAAGGGTGAGCCTGGAAGCGGGGATGGCTCAATTGACCGTCATGGATCGGTTCGAACAAACCGGCGTGACGGTGATCAATCGATTTTAAGATGACGCCGCATGAACCGATTTATGAAACAATTTAAAAAAGCGGGTCAGATTTTAATTGATTAAAAATGGTTGGCCTGCGTCAAAATCACCATAACTGACAAAAAAATGGCGGCCACGCCGGTATGCATGATACCGGCTTGGCCGCTTTGCGGTTTGTCCCCGACGCTAGCCGCCGTAAATTACCGCCAAGATTGTCGCCTTGCCTGTTGCGGCGGCAATCAGATGGGGAACGGTGGACAGGTAGTACGCGCTGTCCCCGGGTGTCAGGTCGAAATGATCGTCTCCGATATCCAAAGAGACATTCCCGTCAAGCACGTAGATAAACTCTTCACCGTCGTGGACGGAGCGCTGGGTGTCGGGCGCCTCCTCCAGCTGAACGATCAGGGATTCCATATGCCGCCCTTTGACTTCCGGAGCCAGGCTCCGGTAGGTGTAAGCCTGCTGCTTGCCTTTCAGTGAGGTCGATCGGGAGACAATTTTCTGCTCCCCTTTGCGGGTGATGGCATAGAGCTTCTCTCCCACGCCGGACACCAACCGGCCGAAGGCGCTGTCCAGGGCTTTGGACAGCTTGATGGCAGTCCCCAGCTGAGGCTGAACCTCGCAGTTTTCGATGCCTGATAAAAGCGCCACATCAAAACCGGTCATGTGGGACAGCTCCTCCAGGGAGAGGCCCTTGGCTTCACGAATAGCCTTGATCCGCTGGCCGATGTCCTCCTGGCCGCCTTCCGGCTGGCTGCAGGTGCCCTCCTTAATTTGACCGGTCAGATCTTCGAAATAGTCCACGTTGATGTGAGGTTTCTTTTCACCTGTTTCCATGGCAATGCTCCTGGTTCGGGAATCCTCCCGGTTTTCCTTATGGATTCGGTATAGAAAGATTTTTAGGCCTGACTTTCCCTGCGTCAGCCGCCGGGCAAGCCGATCAGGGGCGATAACGGTCGGGCAGCACCGCCTTGTCCGCCCATTCGGAAGGCAGCTTCTGGCCAGGTGTCTCGGCCATCTTCTCCTTAAGCCGCTTTAACCCCGGTCGGGCAAATTTGGGGTGTCCCTCCTTGAGTGTGCGCCCATTGATCACCGCCTCACTCCTCAAACGATGGCCCACGGTTCGTTCCAATTGACGCCCCAGCCACAACACGCGATCGACATGGTAACCGTGTTCAATGCCCATCTCATCGATCTGCACCAGCATGTCTTCTAAGCAGGTCAACCCCACGTAACGGGGATCTTCGTAGTAATATTCACCGGTTCCCGGTACCGGGCAGTCGTCCAGGAAATTGGCCGGTTGTCCGCCCAGACCGCCCAGCGTTCCCTCGAAGTGGCAAATCCCTGCCTGAAGGGCCGCCAGTATGGATGCCGACGCCACTCGTTTGGTTTCGTGAAAGTGGGCGATATGCACCGAGGTGTCGGGTATTTCGTCGAGAATCATCGAAAAATAGCGGTAGACGTCTGGGGCCGACGCACTGCCGTCATGGTCGGCATGCTCGATGTCCGTGGCGCCGATCTCCAGCCAGCGTTTGGTAAATTCCACCGCATCTTTCAATTCGGTGGCACCGGCAATGGGGCTGCCCCAGATGGTGCTGACCGTGCCGCACATTTGAAGACCGGCGTCCCGACACTTGCGGATGGTACGCTCGCACTCTTTCCAGTATTCGGGCAGGGTCAGCCCAGAGTTGGCAAAATGGTGTTCCTCTTCGGTGGACACCATCATCAGGCAGCGATCCGGTCCGACACCTTTTTTCGCCAGCGCAATCGCCCGGTCCACACTCGGTTCACGTATGGTTACGGCGGTGATGGTAATGTCGTCCGGATTGATGCCCTTCTTTTGGCAACGGCCACGAAAGCGATCGCTGCGCAGGTGCGCCAGGATCTGTTCCGCGTCACTGAATTGGGGCATGAGATAGGGGTTGCCTAAATTGGTCACCTCGATGTTGCGGCAACCGGCAAAAATCATCTCTTCGGCGTAAAAGATCTTGGCCCGGGTGGAAATAAATTTTTCCAGATGCTGAAATCCGTCGCGGACAGTGATATCGCCGAGGGTAACTTTTCTGGGCATTCTCGGAAAAACTCTCCAATAATCATATTCGGTCATGCTGCCTCCTTATTGCTTGCCAATGAGTAGATGGGCAACCCAATGCACCTGCCCACATTTGTGTGTTCATCCGGTTCAGATCAACGACCCTTGTACACCGGCTTTCGCTTCTCTTTAAAAGCGGCCAAACCCTCCAGCCGGTCATCGGTGGGAATACAGACCCAGTAGGCGTTGGATTCGATGGCCAGGCCGGTGGAGAGATCCGTCTCCATGCCGTGGTTGATGGCATATTTGGCCTGTTCGATGGCCACGGGGCCGGTTTCACAGATCTCAGCCGCCATTTGCCGGCAGGTATCCATGAGCACTTCAGGCGCGCAGACCCGGTTCATCAGGCCGATCGCCAATGCCTCGGCTGCACCGATGCGTTTGCCGGTAAAAATCAGTTCTTTGGCCTTGCCCTTGCCGACCAGGCGAGGCAGACGCTGGGTACCGCCGGCACCGGGGATAATGGCCAGCCGGGTCTCAGTGAGTCCCATGCTGGCGGTTTCTGCAGCGATTCGGATGTCCGATGCCAAGGCCAGTTCGGTACCACCGCCCAAAGCCACGCCGTTGACCGCCGCGATCACCGGTTTGTTGAGCTGCTCGATGGCCGTGAACAGGTTGCGGATAGTAAAGATGTACTCCTTGACCCGAATGGGCGACAGGGTTGCTCGCTCCTTCAAGTCGGCACCGGAGCAAAACGCCCGATCGCCTGCTCCGGTAATGATGACCACGCGGACAGCGGGGTCGAAGCGGATCTCGTTGATTTTGGCTGCCAGCGCATGCAGCAGTTCAAAATTGAATGAATTCATCACCTCGGGCCGGTTCAAAGTGATGACGGTCACCCCGTTTTGTTGCTCAGTCAGCAGAATCGTGTCGTTCATGCAGACCTCCGGATAAAGCGTTTTGGGTGGAAACGGTCAACATCCAATGTAACGGGAAATGACGATGCGTTGCACTTCCGAGGTCCCCTCACCGATGTCCAACAATTTCTGGTCGCGGTAAAACCGCTCCACGTCGTACTCTTTCATCAGTCCGTATCCGCCGTGAATCTGTACGGCATGGTTGGCCACCCGCCCCATCAGTTCCGAACAGTAGAGCTTGGCCATGGCCGCCTCTTTCTCGAATGGACGATTGAGGTCCCTCAGCCAACAGGCCTTGTATAGCAGATTACGGCCGCACTCGATCTCCATGGTGCTGTCCGCCAGCTTAAAAGCCACGGCTTGGAACTTGGAAATGGGTTGGCCGAACTGTTGCCGTTTCTGGGCATACTTCAATGCCGCATCATAGGCGCCCTGGGCCCCGCCCAGTCCCATGGCGGCGATGGAGAGCCGGCCGCCGTCAAGCGTCTTAAGCATCTGATGAAAACCGTCACCCTGCTGGCCCAAAATGTTCGCGGCCGGCACGCGTACATCGTCGAAATAGAGTACTGCGGTATCAGAGGAGCGCCACATCATCTTCTTTTTCATGGACACGGCCTTAAATCCCCGGGTACCGCTCTCGACGATAAAACAGGTGTATTCCGGTTTCCCGTTTGGACGGGTTCCGGTGACGGCCTGGACCGTCACGCCCAAGGTCATATCACTGGACGCATTGGTGATGAAAATTTTCGAACCGTTGATCACCCACTCGTCGCCATCGCGAACCGCCGTGGTTTTGGACCCGCCGGCATCTGAACCTGCGGTGGGTTCGGTGAGCCCGAAACCCCACAACGCCTCACCGTTGCATAGTTTGGGCAGGTATTTCTGCTTTTGTTCCTCGCTGCCGAAGTAGTAGAGCGGACCGATGCCCAGGGAGTTTCCCGCCGCAATGGTGGCCGCCTGGGAACCGTCGACCCGGGCAATCTCCTCCACGGCGATAATGTATGAAATGTAGTCCATGGCCTGGCCGTCGTATTTCTCAGCGACAAACATGCCGAACAGACCGATCTCGCCCATTTTGCGCGTGAGATCGGAAGAAAATTCCTCGGCTTCGTCGAGTTCAAGGGCCACCGGTGCGATTTCGCTCTTGGCGAACTTACGAACCTCCTTGCGAATCATTTCCTGTTCTCTGGTCAAATCAAAATCCACGACGACCTCCTTTCCTTCACAGCGGGGACGGCGACACCGTATCATATTCTTATGGATAGAAGGGCCCGCCTCTTTGCGTTGCCGTTGAAGATATCCTTTCAGCAACTGGCAGGGGTGCTGAGGCGGCCCTGCTTCAATCCGCTGATAATAAAATTCTCATAAATGTCGGCAATCTGATCGACCGTCAATCGCCCGCGGGGATTGTACCAGGTTGCGCCGGCCGTACATAGGGTCAAAATGGCGTACGATAGGATCTTGACATCGACGTCGGCAAACACCCCTTCCTGGGTGCCCTGGCGGATGAGATCCTGAAAAATCGATTCGTATTCATCCCGTTTTTTGACAATGGACCGGTAGTGCTCGGCAATGAGCCCTCGCAGTTCAGAGTTGGCAATGAAGTTTTCCTTTTGCCGCTCAAGGTGAAAGCACACATGGCTGCGCACTGCCGCTCGCATCCGCTGTTCAATTCCCTGGGTGACCGCCAGTCGGCGTTTGAGCGCGGTGGTTAGATCATTCATGGTGGATTTCAAAATACAAAACAGCAGATCTTCTTTGCTGGCGTAGTGATAGTAGATACTGGCCTTTTGGATGCCGCTGCCCTTAGCGATGTCGCTGATGCTGGTGGCAAAATATCCTTTTTTAAAAAAGAGATCAATGCATACGGTTTTGATGGTCGTTTTCATCTCGGCCATAAAGATTGCGGCTCCTGAGAGTATCGACGATGCCGGGGGAAAACGGAGGCAAGACAACTTACCGACCGGTCGTTAGGTTGGCCTCTTTTTATATGCTGTCCAACCCATTGTCAAGGCCTAAATTGATCTTCGAGGAGATGGCCGTGTCGCGGATATTGCTGTATGTCAGTGGTCCTTCAACACCTCACGCACTGCTTGAGCAATGTCTTGCATGGTCACCGGCTTCATCAATATCTGTCGAATACCGAGCGCCTGAGCCCGTTGACGATCGAACACCGCGGAAAACCCGGTGCAGATGATGATGGGTGTATCACGGCGAATGGTCAGCATCTCCTTGGCCATCTGGTCGCCGGTCAAACCGGGCATGTTATAGTCGGTAACCACGACATCGAAACGGAGTGGGTCCTGTTTGAAAGTTTCCAGGGCATCGGCACTCGCGGTGATGGCGGTCACCCGATAGCCCAGGCGCTGGAGCATTTCACTGCCGATCACCACCAGATCCTTCTCGTCATCCACCAGCAGCACATGTTCCGTGCCCCGAGGCAAACTGGCCGGATGGGTTCCGTTCTTGGCCATTGCGTCGCTGGAGACCGGCAAGAGCAAGGTGAACTGCGTGCCTTGACCCACCTTACTATCCACGGAAATCGCTCCGCGATGGCGCTTGACGATGCCGTGCACCACTGCCAATCCCAGGCCGGTGCCCTTGCTCTTGTCCTTGGTAGTAAAATAGGGATCGAAAATACGGTCGATGATGGCCGGGCTGATACCCGTGCCCGTGTCGGAAACGATCAGTCGCAGGTATTGGCCCGGTGGCAGATCCAGTGCACCGAAAGTTTCCGGTGCATCGAGGGATACCCGTTCCAGTGAGATCCCCAACACACCCCCGGATTCCTGCATGGCATGATAGGCGTTGGTACACAGGTTCATGATGATCTGGTGGATCTGCGTCGGGTCGCCCATTACCGGCCTGTCGGTGGTGATGGACGCATCGACCTTAATATTGGCAGGCAGGGAGGATTGAAGCAATTTGAGCGCTTCCTTGACAATTGGCGATATTTGAATCGGTGCCTGAAGTTGTTCCTGCATCCGGCTGAAAGCCAGGATCTGCTCCACCAGGTCCCTGGCCCGATGGCCGGCATGGTTGATGGCCTTTAATTTGGGATAGAGGGGATGCGCTTGATCGTCCAGATCCTGTAAGCCCAGTTCCGAGTACCCCAGCATGGCGCTGAGGATATTGTTGAAGTCATGGGCAATGCCCCCGGCCAGGGTGCCCAAAGCCTCCATTTTCTGGGCCTGGCGCAACTGGACCTCCAGCCGCTCTTTTGCCTCCTCGGCCTGGATTTGTTCAGAGAGGTCGATGAAACTTTCCAGATAACATTCCCGCCCTGCCAATGTGGTTCGGGAAACACTTCTGAGCACCGGCACTTCCCTGCCGTCGATGGTGAGCAGGGTGCGTTCGGTTTGATCCATCTCTACGTCAGAATCCATGGGACATTGCCCCATCTTGGTGGGACACAGCACCTCGTAACAGACCTTACCGGTGATGGCCTCCGGATCTGTGCCGACCAGGCCCGCAACGGTGGGGTTGACATAGAGGATGTGATGGGTTTCGGCATCCACGATGATGATGCCGGTGGGAATGGTGTCCAGAATCTTGCGGAATCGAGATTCGTTCTCTTTAAGCTGCTCGGTGGCCCGCACCGCCCGGAGGGCCTCGCAGCTGTAGGAGGCCAGGATGGTGCCGATCTCACGGTCCTGGTCTACGAAGGGGGGCGGCTGCTTGCTGTGCAGGGTCATAATGCCGGCGATACCGCCGACCTCGTCCGGTAGGGGAAACACCAGCGCCGAACCGTCGGCATATCCCTGATAACCGCTGGGTTGCATATCGCCACCCTCAGCAATATTGCGTACCAGGATGGGCTGGTTTAACGCCATGGCTCGCTGAAACAACGAATTCGGTTTCAGTGGGAAGAGAATGAATTCGCTGGCATGCCCCCTGTCCAGGGTATGCAGCAGCCGAAGGCCGCGTTCCTCCTTCAGGTAGATACTGCCGCCGGTGGCCACCATGTGCTGACCGAACTCTTCCAGCAACAAGGATCCGAACTCCTGGACTTCACTGCAAAAGGAGAGAGAGCGGGTGGTGTCGACAATATGCCTCAGCCGAGCATTGATCTGGGACAGATGTAGGTTGGCCTGTTCCAGCTCCGTGGTTCGCGCCTCAACCAGCTGTTCCAAATGCTCCCGGTATTCCTGATTCTCCTTTTTCAGCTTACCTTTTTCGAAGGCTGCTTCGACGGCATGGGTTAAGATGGACATATCCTCAATCGGTTTTAGCAAATAGTCCCAAGCACCACAGTGTAGGGCGTCAACGGCATCGGAAATCATGCCCGTGCCCGAGGCAACGATCAATGGGGTCAAGGGAGATACGCGACTGATCTGTTCGAGGACCTGCATCCCGTCCACTTCAGGCATGCGCAGGTCGACGATCACCAGGCCCGGCCTTTCTTTTTCAAACAAGGCGAGTCCGGTACGGCCGTTTTCGGCGGTAAGGATGGCATATCCGCAATCTTCAAGGTGGGCACCAAAGCTATCCCGAACGGCTTTCTCGTCGTCGATGATCAGAATGTGGGATATGGCCATGGTTGTTGCGCTCCTCGCTGAAAATGACCATCATCGGCGGTGACGGTTATGCCTTGCCGGCTTTGGGCAGACGGATGACGAATCGGGTGCCTTCGCCGTCGGTCGAGAATACATCCATCTTGCCATGATGATTTTCTGTAATGATAAAATAGGAGACGGACAGGCCCAAGCCCGTACCCTCACCGACCGGCTTGGTGGTGAAGAAAGGCTCGAAGATGCGCCGATGGGTCTCCTGATCCATCCCGGGGCCATTGTCCTCGATCTCCACCCGCACCCACCATCCATCATCTTTCACCCGCAGGGTAATTGCGGGTTGTGCCGGTCCGCCTTCCCCTTGGGCCATGGCTTCGGCACCGTTTTTCAAAATGTTTAAAAAGACCTGCTGAAGTTTGCTGGCCTCACAAGGAACGGCAGACACGCCTTGATCGTATTCTCGAACAATATGAACCTGCTTGAAGTCATAGCGCTTTTTCATGTCGTAATCGGTGCGGGCCAATTCAAGGGTCTGGTCCAGAAGGTCGCCCAGATCATGGCTCGAAACGATGCGGTCGCTCTTTCGGGCAAAACTGAGCATGTTCTTGACGATGTCCGCTGCCCGGTTCCCCGAAGCGCGAATATTGTCCAGCATGGTCGGTAGCTTGCGCAGTTCCAGGTAATGCTGGATGGCTGTCATGGAGATGCCGGCTGTCGCGGCCGCCTTTTGATTGGCAGGCAGATCGCCGAGCAGTCGGTTTTTCAAGACCGCCGAATTTTGCAGAATGCCGGCCAGTGGATTGTTGATCTCGTGAGCCATGCCGGCCGCCAGTCCGCCGACGGAGAGCATTTTTTCGCTTTGGATCATCATCTCTTCGAGCCGCACCCGCTCGGTCACATCATCCACGCGGATGACGGCGCCCTCCACGCCGTTGGCAACCAGTGGAAAGATGGTAATGTCTTCAAATCGCGTCTCGCCGTTTGACTGCCTCGGGATTTTCGGATCCCTGAGCACCCGACGATCCTTTATGGCTGACTGGATGCGCGCCATCGCATCCATGAGTCGGGGGAAAACCGCCGTCAGCGGCTGAGAACGGGCTTCATCAAAGCTCATTCCAGTGGCCAATTCGGCCTGTTTGTTCCATTGGGTCACCCGACCCTCTGTATCCACACCCACCAATACCGAGGGCATCGAGTTGATGATGTTGGACAGGTAGTTGCGCAGCCGCTGAAGCTCTTCGGCGGCATGTTTGCGCTCGGTGATGTCCTGGTAGGTGCCCAACATGCCAATAATGTTCCCCTGTGCGTCGCGCATAGGGACTTTGCTGGTCTGCAGCCAAATGGTCTGGCCTTCCGGTGTGGTCTGGGGCTCCTCGTAATCAATTCGCGCTTGCCCGGATGCCATTACCGCTTGATCATCACTGCGGTATAACTCGGCTTGGTCGCGCCAGGTCATCGCATAATCGTCTTTGCCGATCAGTGCTTCCGGTGAGGGCAGCGCGGTATCCGCTGCGAAGGCTTGGTTGCACCCCAGATAGCGGCACTCCCGATCTTTCCAGAACACCCGCACCGGAATCGTATCCAGTACCAGCCGAAGCATACGGTTGGCTTCCATCAGTGCCTCCTCGGCCTGCTTACGGTCGGAAATATCCAAATAGGACCCGATACTGGTTTGGGTACCGGGAATCAGCCGCACCTTGACCAGCATCCGTTTCAAATGACCTTCCCGATCAACAACCCCGCATTCCCATTGGGTGGGAGCGCTGGTCGGGTCTTTGCGGCGATTGGCATGATAGGTCTTCATCCGCTTGACGTCCTCGGGCGCGATGAAACGGGTCCAACTCATCTTTCCCTCGATCGCTTCCCGCGGGTAGCCGACCATGCGGGCAAATTCACTGTTGACCATGGACAAAGTGGTGTCGGCTTCGCTGAGCACCGTCCCGGTACCGGTATTTTCAAACATGGTGCGGTAGCGTTTCTCACTATCCTGGATACGGGCCTCTGCCTCGCACCGCTCAGTGATGTCGGTGGCCAGGCCCACGACAACCGGTTCGCCGAAGTCTTCCGCGTCGCCCGGGACCTTGACGACTTCCAGCCAGCGGGTGGACCCGGCGCTGTCCCGGTAAGACTCTTCGGTCACCGTCGGTCGATGTCCGCTCTCGATGGCCTTGCGATCTTCCGCCAGCATGCGCTTCAGCTGAATGGGATCGGGGTGAATCGCTTCATGAAGCTCGCCCTGAAGGGCTTCTACGGTCAACCCGTAGCTGTCCGCCACGGCCTGGTTGGCAATCAGAAATCGCCCTTCGGCGTTTTTAACAAAGATCATCGATGGCACGATGTCTATAATCCGGCGCAGCATGCGCTCATTTCTTCTGACCTCATTCTCAGCCTGTTTCAACGCCGTGATATCGGTATACATGGCCACCGCACCGGTGAGGGTGCCGTCGATAATGATCGGCGAACCGGCGACAATCACATTGACCGGTGTGCCGTCTTTGCGATGGCGCACGCTTTCAAAGCCGTCCACGCGTTCGCCGGAGATGAGGCACCGGGTCTTTTGAGCCGCTTCCATGTACGCGTCATTTCTGGAGACGAGGCCATCCAATTCGCAGCCCAGGGCTTCATCACGGGAATAGCCGAAAATCTTTTGGGCTCCCGGGTTCCAGTCGATGATCTGCTGCTTCGCGTTTAGGGTAATCACGGCATCCGGGGCATGGTACAACACCGATTCAAGAAACAGCTGCCGCTTGTGAACCTCTTCCTGGGCGATCTTTTTATCGGTGATATCCAATACCACGCCCTGGTAGTGGGTGATGTGGCCGCTTTCGTCCCGCTCGATCATTGTGCGGTCATCGACCCATCGGATTTCTCCGGATTTTGTGACAATACGGTATTCTTGCTTGAAATCGACAACGCCGCGACGCGAATATGCCATCACCTCTTCGGCCACCCGTGGCAAATCATCGGGATGAACCATGACGCCAAAAGGCACCTTTCCTGAAAGCAGCTCTTGTCGGGCATAGCCGAATTGCGTCACATTCTCTGTGACGTATTCCACGGGCCAGTTTTCCGTCGCCTGCCAGCGAAACAACACCGCCGGACTGTTTTGTAACACATGCTTCATCAGCCGCAGGTTTGCCTCGGCATGCCTCAGTTCGGTAATGTCCGTGAAAGCACCGACGATGCCGGCTATTTCACCTTTGTCGTCACAAAACGTGTCCTTGGCAAAGATGACCTGCCGTTCACAACCGTTCTTGTCGGTGACGGCGTATTCATAGGTCTGGCGGCCGGGATGCCGGATCAATTCGAGATCTTTTTGGTGATACTGGTCGGCCTTTTCACCCGGCCACAATTCATGGACGGTCTTGCCTTGGATATGTTCGGAGGTCACCCCCATGAGCTCTGCAAAGGCCTGGTTACACCCCAGATAGCGCCCTTGGGTGTCCTTGTAAAACACCGGCGTAGGAATGGCGGAGAGCAGGGCTTGGGTGAAGGCGAGGTTTTTCTGGGTGGCGGCATGGAGTTGTTTAACGGTGGTTTCGGCAGCCCGTCGATCGGTAATGTCGTGGATCGTTTCGATGGCGCCGACCACCGAGCCATCCTCGTCGTAAAGCGGCCCCGCCGTGTTGAGAAAATGCCGGTTGCCAATGGGTTTATGGGGCAGCAGGGTTTCGGAAACCAGGCGGTCCCCTTTTTTCTTAAAATCACGGTACGTGTCAGCAATCTCGTCGCTCCAGCTGTCGACCAGATCGATCATCACCGGACGCCGTTCGCCATAAAAAGGAATGGCATATTCATGGTCACCCTTGCCCAGTATGTCCTGGGCCTTTACCCCTGACAAATCTTCAATGGCACGGTTCCAGGCGATGACGCGACGCTGCCGGTCAATCACAAAGGTGGGGTCCGGCAGGAAATTGATGATCTGGGACATCTGCCGCTCGGATTTGCGCAGCTTTTCTTCGGCGGCTTTGATGTCTGAAATGTCCATGAGCACGCCGTCAAAGATAATCGTTTCGTTTTCACGACAAGGCGCCGAGTTGCCGGAAAACCAAATGATTTCACCGGAGGGCTTGACGAATCGACCTTCGAATTGCCAAGGGCTGACTTCTCTTACCACATGGTCAATGGAAGCCAAAAATCGCTCTTTGTCATCTTCATGAACACAGGCGGAAAAGACGTCGAAAAAAGTTTCCGGATCAGGCTGTATCTCGAAGATTTCGCGTGCCTTGTCGCTCACATAGTTCAACCCGTAACGACCATCTGCCATCGCGAAGAACTGATAGACCACACCGGGTACGTTGCTGGTGACACCCGTGATAAATTGTTGGCTTTCAAGCAAACGCTGTTCGACCATGCGCCGTTTTTCAATGGTACCCAGCAAAAAAATGATCAGCCCGGCCAGCGCAAGCAATGCGATCAATGTACTCCAGATGACGGCCTTGTATTCCTGGTAGATGGAGACGGGCCGGTTAACGATCATCCGTTTGGCCGGCAAACGCGATTCGTCAACACCGAATTTTTCCATCACCCGGTAGTCGAAGGCAAAGCGATTGGGGCTATCCATGAGCAAAGGTATGCCATCGGCCGATTTGCCGCCAATGATGCTCAACGTCATTTTGGCTGCCGCCCGGCCTTGCTCGTATCCACTGACCAGCTTGCCGCCCAAAATGCCGTGGCCGAGGTTAAACTCCCAAAGGCCGAATACCGGCACCGGCGATGCGTTGCAAATGCGCCGGGCGCTCTCGTCGTACTCGTAAAACCGACCGGCAGCATCCCGAAAGAAAAACGTGTAGAGGACGATGTCTCCGTTTTTAAGGCCGGCCAGTTGCCGCAGCAATTCCTCGCGGTGAAGGTCTTCCCAGTATGAGAACTTCAACCGGTTCGCATATGTGCTGGCAATTCGCTCGATTTCCCGATGGACGTTTCGTCCGGTGGGCGTCATGTCGTTCACCACCACGATGCGTCGCGTGGCCGGAAACAAGCTTAACGCCAGGTCAAGGGTTTCACGAACATCGGCAGCCTCGTTGACGCCCGTGATGGGCGCCATGCCGTCCAAATCGGCCGGATCCAAATCGTTGGCCCCGCAAAATATCGCCGGGATACCCTTGAATAGCGACTGCCGGTGCTGTTTCAGAAAACTGAACGAATTGTTATCCGCCGCAATGACGGCATTAAGGGGTGTATGGCGGTATTTTTCGCGGATCAGGTCGGCCAGGCGAGCGAACGCGGGTGGTGAATAGATGCGTTTGCTGTCCATGTGCTCGATGAAGAGCTGGGTGTGCGGCAACGCGGCCGAAAGGGTTTCGCGAAAGCCTTTGACCAGTTGATCGCTCCAGCGATATCCCGGATGGTAGGCATTGATCAACAACACGCTGGCCGGTGTGGACGCCCGACCATCTTTGATAAATGACGCATGACCGCTTAGCAGCGTCAATAACACCAGCAACAAGCACCGCGTGCCAATGGACAACCCTAAAAATACCCGCCAAGGATTGAGTGGTTTGCCTTCCGGATCAGTCATCATCCAAATCCTTCGGCTTTTTCAACCGTATGCAGAACAGATACTTCCACCTGGCAGACGACTCGCCAACAATTCGCGGTTGCAGCGCCAGCCATTCGGGTTAAAGGTGGGGAACAACAATGGGAAAGGCATGCGCCGTCAGCGTCGACACCTTTATTAGCTATACTGCTAATGGTCGTTCAGGTCAAAACGTTTTGCGCTCCGGAAATATTTAGCGCAAACCGGTTTCCCCTAAAGACGGCGGTATGGTGCGGATCCGCTGAACGGCGGCAAGGGATACCAATGCCATGGCCGCACCGGCAATGAATGGAATACGATAATCGACAATCCAGAAATAGCCGCCGATGGCCGGCAGAAAGACCGCGGCAATGTGGTTGATGGTGAATCCCACGGCCATGGTGGGGGCCACATCACCGGGATCGCCCACTTTCTGGAAAAAGGTGTTGATGGCCATGGCGAAGTTGAAAAAGATATGGTCGAGGATGTAAAGTCCACCGGCCACCCATTTTGAATCGGTGAAGGCGTAACCGACAAACACCGCAATCAGGCTGGCGTATTCAAGCGAGAGCACCTTGCGTTCACCGAAGCGGATAATGGCCCGGCCGATGGTGGGGCTGAGAAAAAAATTGATGGTATTGTTGATCACAAACAGGAAGGTCACCGACTGGACCGAATACCCGAATTTTTGGACCAGAAGCAGGACGGAAAAGGCGATGAAGATCTGACGCCGGGCGCCGGCCATGAAGGTGAGAAAATAATAGAGGCTGTACCGTTTGCGCAAGACCATCCGCTTGCGCTGGGGAACGATGTCGGTGCTGGCGGGCCTGCGAGTGAATCCCCACAGGCCCACCGCCATGATGAATCCCCCGATGGCCAGGTACATGCGCGCAAAGTCCAATATCGCAGCCATGAGAAAAATAAACACCCCCACGACAATGCTCGACGCGGCGGAGATGCTGCGCAGCTTGCCAAACACCCACGGCGAGGTGTGTTTGTCAAAATATTGGAGCGTCAGCGACATGTTGGTGGTTTCGTAGTAGTGAAACCCGAAACTCATCACCAGAGTGGTCAGGGCCAGCCCGGCAAAGGAGGGAAACCACCCGGTGGTGGCAATGCCCAATCCCAACAGCAGGATGGACAGTGCCGAAAGCCGGTGCTCCGGGATGAGACGGATGACAAAAATGGCCAACAGTGCCAGAAATCCGGGAATTTCGCGGATGGATTGGATTGCCCCAATGCCGTCACCATCCAGCCGGGCCACTTCAACGGCAAAGTTGTTGAACAGGGTCGTCCATGCCTGAAGGCCCACCGTCGAAGCGATGGTCAGTACCACCAAATAGAGATACATGGGGTTTTTTTTGACCTGGTTCATACCGCCGGCGATTCCCGATGGTTCGTACGATCGTTGAACAGACCCGTCAGTCTGCTGCCAATGGGGCTATAAGGCAAGTGCGTAGGACGCGATTGGGACAGATTTATTCATGCAGACACAACGTAGACGGTGACGACAGTATCAGGGCATAACGCCAGTACCGTAGGTGGTTAAGATTATGCCCGTGCGGGTTTCCAGTTCCACCCAGGCCTGACGCAGGCCGACCAGGGCCAGGGCCAGATTGCTCTGGGCGGTGGTCAGGTCCCGTTGGGCTTCATTGAGCCGGACGAGAGAGCCTTGCCCCGCATTATACTCTTTTTCCACCAGATCCCGTGTGCGCTGCACCAGGTCGACATTCTCCCGCTGGAGAGCAAGCTGAATCTGAGCCGTGGTCACCAGGGCGGCGGAATCACGAATCTCAGCGGTGGCTGAGAGTACCAACTCCTCCAGCCGTTTTTCAAATTCAACTTTGAACTGGCGGGCCTCACGAACTCTCGCCCGGGTTAAACCGCCGGCAAACAAGTTGTAAGAAAGCCCCACCTGAACACGGTTGCCGAAATCATCCTGTCCGAAATCGGCATTCCCGGTACGCTCGCCATCCAATGCGCCAGCTACCGTAATCGTTGGATAATAGTCGGACTGGGCGATTTTGACCTGTGCTTCGCTCTGCTTGATGCGCCACTCGGTCTCCCGAATATCCGGACGCAGATCCATGGCCTGGGCAATCATTTCATCCACAGGCGGGGAGGAAAGCTCGGTGGCGGTCTCCGGTGCAAGACGGGCCAATTGCACATGGTCCGGCAGCCGGGATTCGGAAAGACCCAGCAGTGCGGCAAGGCCATATAGGGCAATCTCGTATTGGTATTCTTGATTGATGCGGGTCGTCTTGGCTTGATTCTTACGCACCTGAAAGTTGAGCACGTCACTCAAGGCACCGGTGCCCACCCGCTGGCGTGCCTCGGCATCGGCCAGTTGCCGCTGGTTGAATGCCTCGTCTGCTTTGGCAATGGCAATGTTCTCCAAGGCCAGTTGGGCTGAAAAATAGGCAACGGCGACTGCCGAAATCAACAACCGGCGCGCATCGTTCAATGCGGCGGCATTGGATTGTTCTCCGTAGCGGGCCGAAGCATTGGAGAATTTTCGCTCGAATCCGTCGAACAGGATCCAAGATGCGGTCAGATCCGCCGCGTAGAACTCATCGGTCTTATCGATGGTGGCAGAGGGGTTCAGCAAGCGGGCGGCGGCAAGATTCTGTTGGTGGTCGTTTTCGGCACTCTTGATCCGCGCACCCGATGCATTGGCGTCCAACCGAGGCCAATAGGCGGCGCGTGCCTGATCGATCTGGGCCTTGGCCTGTCGAACGCGGGCCGCTGCCGCTTCAAGGCCGGGATTGCCGGCCAGGGCGATTCCCACGGCGGTTTCAAGGTCCAGGGTCGACAGGGCGGCCAAGTCGACTGCCATGATCCTGCCCGGCAGTATCCGTAAAGATACCCCGCTGGCAGACGATGCCTGGGCAATGCCTGCCAGTGGCAGGGCGATCAGGCAGCAGAGGGTGGTTAGGGCAGAGCGTCCGATGGTTCGTTTTTTCATCATTTCCCACCTTTTCGTTTCTTTTCGATGCCGATCGCCATTGTCCATGCGCATCGGGCCGATATTGCCCCCGGTCATGGCCGCGGCGCTGGCCAGTTGCAGGCATGCCGACGACGGTCGGCGGCGTTACAAAGCCGATAGCACACACCTGATCAAAAATATACCAATTGTGGATAAATGCTAGTTGTAGGCATCCACGGACGTCGAAGGCAGCTGCCCGGGATCGACGGTCAGTGGATCGTTGTGCCGATCTTTGGCCGGCTCCACCGCCAATCGCCGAGGCCACCGGCCGGTTTTGAAACGGTGTGCCAGCAACCGGAAGTCATTCAGAATGGCCAGCAGGCTCGGAATGAGAACCAGTGTGAGTATGGTGGCAAAGGCGACACCGGCGGCGATGGACAAGGCCATGGGAATGAGAAACTTGGCCTGCAGATCGGTTTCCATGATCAAAGGCGCCAACCCGCCCACCGTACTCAGTGTGGTCAGAAAAATGGCTCTGAAGCGGCGGGCCCCCCCACGAAGAATCGCATCAAAAAAGGGCATTCCACTGGCAATATTCTCATTGATCCGCTCAATTAGCACGATGGCGTCATTGACCACCACGCCGGTGAGGGCCACCATGCCAAACATGCTCATCATCGACAGGTCGTACCCCAAGAGCAAGTGGCCGAGAACCGCCCCGATAATACCGAAAGGCACGGTGAACATAATCACGAAGGGCTGGGTATAAGAGCGGAACATCGTGGCAATAATGATGAAAATGCCCAGCACGGCCAAGGGAAAGCCAATCGCAAGACTTCCGAGTGATTCGCGCATCTTCTTCTGCTCCCCTTGAAGGTCCACGAAAAGACCGGGATAACGGTTCTTCAGCTGGGGAAAGTAGTTGGCCGACAGCTCGGCAAAAATCTCGTTGGCGTTGGCCTTGTTGGTGTCCACACCGGCGCTCACCGCCACCCGACGCATGCCGTCGGTGCGGGTAAGGGTCGAGTAGCCGGGGGTAAAGGAGACATCGGCAACGGACATGAGCGGCACCTCGAATCCGGCGGCGGTGCGGATGCGAACCTGGTTCAGGTCGGAGAGGCGGCTGCGTTCATCGGCGGTGTAACGCACCTTAACACGGATATCGTCCCGTCCGCGTTGAAGCCTTAACGCTTCGTCACCGTAATATCCAGCATACACCTGACGTGCCAAATCCTCCACGGTGAGGCCAAGGGCACGGGCTTCGGGCTTGAGGCTCAGGCGCATCTCATTCTTGCCGGGAGAGAAGTCGGTACGGATCTGGTAAACCCCTTCAAATTTTCTCAGCCGCGCCATCAGCTCCTCGGCGGCCGCCAGGATATCATCCATGTCGTGTCCCTGGAGCCACACCTCGATGGGATCACCGGGCGGCCCGGCCTCCATGCCGGAGAAAGTCAGGGATTTGATGCCGGGCAGAATGCCGATCTCCTTCTCCCACCGCACCATCAACTCCTCAGTATGAATTCCCCGGGCTTCCGAATCCAGAAGGATGGCCTGGACGGAACCGTAATGCGGTCCCACCTGGGGCATGTCGCTGAGCGTTTGGCCCACCAAGGTCAGCCGGTCTAAGACCATTGGTACTCCGCTGCGGGTCTTGACTTTGCCTTCCAATCGCATCAGGGCGGCTTCGATCTCTTGGATGGCCCGTCGAGTGACCGCCGGTGGCGTACCGCTGGGAAACTCTGCCGTGGCGGTCATCACAAATCCATCCAATTTGGGGAACACCTCGAATTTAACGATCCCGCTGCGCACCAATCCGATGGTCAACATGAGTACGGCAATCGCCGTGGCCAGTGAGATGTAACGCCAGTTTAAGGCTTTGCTGAGAAAAGGCATATAGACACGAGCGACAAACAACTCCATCCAGCGTGAAGTGGTTTGTTGAACCCGGGAAAGCCTGCGAACCCATAAACCTTCCTGATCACTCGACCGGTTGGGGTCGGGCAGATGACTCAGGTGGGCCGGCAGCAAGAAGAGGCACTCCACCAGCGATACCACGAGGCAGGCGATCACCACGGCGGGCAGAATAGAGATGAACTTGCCCATGATGCCGCCCACGTAAAACAAGGGCAAAAAAGCCACTATGGTGGTGAGGATGGCAGCGATTACCGGCATGCCCACTTCCGCAACACCGTCCACGGCAGCCTTCAGAGCGGTTTTGCCCTGCTTGCGGTGAACGTAGATGGCCTCGCCCACCACGATGGCGTCGTCCACGACGATGCCCAATACCATAATCAGGCCGAACAGGGAAATCATATTGACGGTGCCGCCCATGGCCCATACGATGACCAGCGCTCCGGCAATCGAACTGGGAATGCCCATGCCGGCCCAAAAGGAGTGTCGGGCATTCAGAAAACACCACAAGAGTAGAAAAACGATCGAAAGACCGATCATACCGTTTTTCAAAAGCAGGTCGATGCGCGCCCGAAGCATATCGGTATTGTCGAAAAGCACCTTGAAATTGGCCCCGTCGGGGACCTGCTGTTGCTTCGCCTGAACGTATTGGCTGATGGTTTTAGAGATCACCAAGGCGTCTTCTTCGGGCGTTTTGTAAACAATTAAAAGAACGGCCGGCTCTCCGTTGATGGTGGCGGCGATGGGGTCTTCGGTAAACCCGTCGTCGATGTGGGCCAGGCGATCCAGGGTGACCACGTCTCCCGCCGGCCGGGCCAGCACCACAATGGAAGCCAACTCTTTGCCGGTGTATTTTCGGCCCATGGTGCGTACCCGGATCTCTTCTTCACTGGTGCGAATGGTGCCACCGGCCAGGTTTAAACTGCTGCGGCGAACGGCGCCGGCCACGTCCGAAAAAGAGAGGCCGTACTGGCGCAACCGCTCCTCGGAAACCTCGATGGCGATTTCATAATCCCGTGCACCGAAAGTTTCCACCTGGGATATGTCGGGCAACTGCTGGATTTCGTCTTTGATCTGCTCAGACCACTCTTTGATCCTGCGTTCGGACATGTCACCGGACAGATAAAGCAGTGTGACCACATCCTTGAGCAGCAGCTCGCTGATTACCGGTTTTTCGGCATCCACCGGGAAGGTGGAGATGGCGTTGACCCGGGTGCGCACCCGATCGATCACCTCGTCGACATCATAGTCTTCCCGGACTTCGATATTGGCCGACCCCAACCCTTCCGACGATTCGGTGGTGTATTGCTTGATGCCCTGCAGTCCCTCGATGGCCTCTTCGATCTTGCGGCTGATCCCCTCTTCCACCTCTTCCGGATCGGCACCGGGGTAAGGCACAGCGATGGTGATCATGTCCAGGGAAAATTCCGGGAAGGTTTCACGGATCATGTTGGATGTGGCGATGTACCCGGCGATAAAAATCAGCACCAAAACGATGTTGGCAAATACGGTGTTCCTGGCAAAGGCGGCAAGTATCCGTTTCATGATGTGGGCTCCCTGGCGGCGGCGGCATCCGCAATGTCCAGCAAGGCATTTTCAAGCGGGTCGATGAGACGGGTAAGAATCACCGTGTCTCCCGGGTTGAGACCCTGGTCCACAAAAACGAATTCCCCTTCGATTCGCGCCACGCTCACACCGACTGTTCTCAGCCGGCTTTCAGCGCTGGCCAAGTAGACCTTGTTCTCGAAACTCACCGTTTGCCGGGGCAGACGGTAGACATCTCGCATGGTCTGGCCGGGTATGTCTACCTTGCAAAACATCCCCTCCACCAATGGAAGCGCCCGGTTTTCCTCGCCCCCTGCCGAGTCGGCGGTGAACCGTATGGCCACGGTAAGGGTTCGCGTCTGCTGGTCGAACTTGACCACCCGGTTGAGGATGCCGGTCCAGACGGATCCGGTTTTGTCTTCGGTCCAACGGATCGCGCATTCAACGGGCTTGAGCGCACCGAACCACGCGGTGGGCGGGCGGTCATTATCCGGTGCTTCGAACTGCAGCCAGCGCCGGGCGTCCCGGCTGTCAAGGGGAACCTGGATTTCAAGAACCGTATCGTCGGCCAGGGTCAGTACGTCCTGACCGGGCGAGACATACTGGCCGGTCTCTATCGAAACCGATTTCAAGCGTGCACCGAAGGGCGCTTTAACCGTGCAGCGTGACAGGTTGGTTTCTGCCATCGAGAGGCGTGCGGCTGCCGAGGCCAGGCTGCTCTGGGCCTCTTTGATTTGCAACGGATAGAGACTCACCGCCTGGGCCATCTGATCCGCCTGGTCCGAGGTGGTGTTGTATTCCCGTTCCGCCTGATCCATTCCGGATCGGGTCCCCACACGATCGACCTCGAAAAGCTGCCGAATCCTATCAAATTCGGTTTTGGCCAGTTGGGCATTGCGTTGCAGGGTTTTCAAACGCTGGCGGTCTATGGCAAACTGTTTTTTGAGGCGGGCGATTGAATTTCGCCATTGGGCGACCCCGGCTTTGGCTTCCTGGAGGCCGGCTGCATAATCGGCCGGGTCGATGCGGAACATCACCTCACCGTAAGGAATGACCTGCCCGGCTTTGAGCGTCGGATGCGTGTAGACCACCCGGCCGGACACCTCCGGTGCGATGGTTACCACAGTCAACGCCCGCGCTTCGCCGTACCCGGTGATGGCCACCGGATAGTCTCCGGGTTGGGCGGTGATGACCTGCACGCGGATGGGCCGCTCTTCGGTTTTCACCTCGGCAGGGGATTGCTTCAGGCTGGCCAGCCCGTTCATCCCCACCCAGCCGACGACAAGAATCAGGCTGCAGACCACGATGCGCATCATCACGTGTTTTTTCTGCCGCTTTTTTTTTTCGAAGCTGTTCATTTTGCCGATCCTGAATTAAGTCGAAAGTTGATTCTTTTCCAGAACCTGCTTGATCTGCTGGAGCACCTCACACCACTTGCGGGTGGTCGCGGGCCCAACAGCTTCCACCAGTTCCACAAAAGAGCCCAGAATCATCTCTTCCACCTTGGAAATATCTTTGAGTGCATCCGGCGTTACCCGAATCACCACCTTACGCCGGTCCTGATCACTTGGGGTCCGGGTCAGCAGTCCCCGCTCCACCAGCCGATCCACCATGGTGGAGACCGACGGTGGCGATACGTTCAATAACGCGGCCAATTCGGTTACGGACACCGCTTCACGAACCCTGATCATCATCAGCATGTTCATCTGCGGTGCAGACAACTCCCCGAAACGGTCATTGTTGGCGGTGCTCATGCACGCGCCGGTCGATATGCGCATGACCCGGTCGTGGATCATTCTACCCGTGGTAAATATGTAGCGGGCACTGTTCAAGACATCCTGATCTGTCATCAACGCCTCCAATAATTGTGAATGCTTAAAAATAAACCATTCTAATTTATTGTCAACATAAATATTAACTAAACTAATAAATAGCTATTGAAAATAATTCGATGGGTGCCGCTTGCGCCGAGCCCTGCCAAGGGTATCGGCATTTGGCCGATCTGCCTTTTCAAAAAAGTAACGACATGTATCAAATCGTAACGGTGCAATGTCACGCGCAGCCCGGTCGGCGAGATCGTGGATCCATGGCGATATCTCGGATGGGTGGGCGATTGAGGTGCATCTCAGGCCGGCTGTTGGATCAGCGGATCAGATCGGCCATGGTTTTTATCCTGCGCGCATGTTAAAGAAAGGTCACCGGCGGCCGATAATTGGGGATACAGTTCGATTAACCCAACAAGTGCTCCGGATGAAAAAATGGCCCAGCGTAAGAAGATGCCGTGTACCCTTTGCGTGACCAGCGGCAAAGGCGGTGTGGGCAAAACCAGCTTTACGGTCAATTTTGCCATTGCCCTCACCCGCATCGATTACCGTGTCCTAGTGGTGGACGGCGACATGGGGCTGGCCAATGTGGATGTCCTGCTGCGCCTGTCGGTTAAGCACAACATCCGGGATGTGTTGGAAAGTGGGGGTGACCCACGACAGGCGTTGGTTTTCGCCCGTCCCAACCTTGCGGTTCTGCCGGGCAGTTCCGGTGTCCCGGAGATGGTCTCGCTGGGGCAGCAACAACAACGCCGACTGTCCGATTTCATCAACGCTGTGGCTGCCGATTTTGATTACGTGATCATCGACACGGCCGCGGGCATCGGTTCTTCG